>Ga0071330_1064117_pt1 | contig 241885 bp, 221 predicted proteins | sample GBScel77sediment_FD_63802 | JGI IMG/M metagenome (GOLD analysis project Ga0071330, IMG submission 63802) | Hot spring sediment microbial communities from Great Boiling Spring, Nevada - Cellulolytic enrichment Sediment 77C v2 (version 2) | ecosystem: Environmental > Aquatic > Thermal springs >... | reverse complement strand
CAAGGCCTGTGAAAGAGCTGAAGGGCTTCAAGAGGGTCTCTTTGAAGGCGAAAGAGAAGAAGACTGTCGTGTTCAGGCTTCACATGGACGTGCTCGCCTACTACGACAGAGACATGAAACTCGTGGTCGAACCGGGTGAATTCAAAGTGATGGTAGGAAGCTCTTCTGAAGACATCAGACTCACTGGTTCCTTCACTGTGGTCGGTGAAAAAAGAGAAGTGGTGGGAATGAGGAAATTCTTCACGGAAGCCTGCGAGGAGTGATAAAAGATGGCCTTTTTCGATTTACCACTCGAAGAACTGAAGAAATATCGTCCAGAGCGGTACGAAGAGAAAGACTTCGATGAGTTCTGGGAAGGGACACTCGCAGAGAACGAAAAGTTCCCCTTAGACCCCGTCTTCGAGAGGATGGAGTCTCACCTCAAAACAGTCGAAGCGTACGATGTAACTTTCTCCGGATACAGGGGACAGAGGATCAAGGGGTGGCTCCTTGTTCCAAAACTGGAAGAAGAAAAACTTCCCTGCGTTGTGCAGTACATAGGATACAACGGTGGAAGAGGATTCCCTCACGACTGGCTGTTCTGGCCTTCTATGGGTTACATATGTTTCGTCATGGATACTCGAGGACAGGGAAGCGGCTGGATGAAAGGAGATACACCGGATTACCCTGAGGATCCCGTTGACCCTCAGTATCCAGGATTCATGACAAGAGGAATACTGGATCCCAGAACTTACTACTACAGACGAGTCTTCACGGACGCTGTCAGAGCCGTTGAAGCCGCTGCTTCTTTTCCTCGGGTAGATCACGAAAGAATCGTGATAGCTGGAGGCAGTCAGGGTGGCGGAATAGCCCTTGCGGTGAGCGCTCTCTCAAAGAAAGCAAAGGCTCTTCTGTGCGATGTGCCGTTTCTGTGTCACTTCAGAAGGGCAGTGCAGCTTGTGGATACGCATCCATACGCGGAGATCACGAACTTTCTAAAGACCCACAGGGACAAGGAAGAAATCGTGTTCAGGACTCTTTCCTATTTCGATGGAGTGAACTTCGCAGTCAGAGCGAAGATCCCTGCGCTGTTTTCTGTGGGTCTCATGGACAACATTTGTCCTCCTTCAACGGTTTTTGCTGCCTACAATCACTACGCTGGGCCGAAGGAAATCAGAATCTATCCGTACAACAACCACGAGGGAGGAGGCTCTTTCCAGGCAATTGAACAGGTGAAATTCTTGAAGAGACTATTTGAGAAAGGCTAGCGGTCTTCCTGTGACAGGATGTTCGAGTACCACGAATTCCGTTTCGAACGTATTCCGGAGCACCTCTTCGGTCACCACCTCTGGGGGTGCTCCGGTTTTTATCATCTCACCGTTTTTCATAACGCCTATTCGATCACACAGAGCAGATGCCACGTTTATGTCGTGGAAAACGGAGATGATGGTTTTTCCCGATTCTTTCAACCTTTTCAACACGTTTCCCACAAGACTCACGTTGTTGTAATCCAGATGGGCTGTGAGTTCATCGATGAGCAGGATTTCCGTGTCCTGCGCAATCGCTTTCGATAGCACAACCTTTCTACGCTCTCCAGAGCTCAATGTCCAGAAGTTTCTGTCGACAAATTTCAGTGTTCCGGTTAGCTTCAGACTTTTCAGGACTATCTCCTCATCCTTTCTGGACGTTCCACTCAGAAGACTCAAGTGTGGAAGCCGTCCCATTTCGACTATCTCTTTTACAGTGAAGTCGTAGGAGGGAAAGAAATCCTGAGAAACGAGGGTTACTATCTTCGCCATCTCTTTTCTCGAAGTCTCCCACGGTATCCTACCGAGGAGCTGAACCGTTCCTTTCTGAGGACGAAAAATCCCCACAAGGATCTTTAAAAGAGTAGTCTTTCCGGAGCCGTTCGGTCCGACGATGCCGAAAAACTCCCCTTTTTTCACAGAAAGGTTTATGTTTTTCAGAGAGAATCCGCCTCTGTATTGGAAGAACAAATTTTCAATCCTTACAATCTCCACTTCACACACCTCTTTTCATGAGGAAAGCAAGGAAAGGTGCTCCAATCAACGCCGTTACAACGCCGACTGGAAGCTCCGTGGGAGAAAAGAAGGTTCTGGCTGCCGTGTCGCATAGTGTAAGGAGAACTCCTCCCACAATCAAACTTGAAAGGACGGACTTCAGAAAATTTGGGCCAACAAGGTAGCGAGAGATGTGAGGAACTATGAGACCGACGAAACCGATAACACCGCTTCTGGAGACGAGAAATGCCGTGATGAGATTCCCAAAAAGAAAAGTGACAACTTTCAATCTCTCAACGTTGACTCCGAGAACGAAGGCCTCTTCTTCTCCAAGCGCCATGGCGTTCAGATGTTTGGAGAAGATCAAAGAGTAAAGTAGAAACGGGATGACTACCACCAGGTAGAAGAGAACATCCTCCCACGTGCTCCCTGAAAAGCTTCCAAAGAGCCACATAGAAATGGTGGTCACATTCCTTTTCAAAAGAACGATCGTCATGTAAGTGAGAGAGCTGAACAACGTGCTTACCACCACTCCAGAAAGCACGATGGTTGTTACCGGAAAGCGGCCCTCTTTCCTTGCAATGAGAAGGGTCAAGAGTGACGCTATCATAGAGAAACCAAAGCTGAGAAGTGGAATTCTGTATATCCAGGAGATTCCGAAGATTTCAGCGAGGTAAAACGACACAACGGTACCGAAAGATGCACCCGAGGAGATTCCAAGGAGATACGGATCAACAAGAGGATTCTTCAAAAGATTCTGAAACGAATTTCCCACGATCGAAAGACCGGCTCCAACCAGAAAACTTGCCAGAACCCTTGGAATTCTGAGAGAAAGAATCCTTTCGACCCCGGGGTTTTCTTTCAAACCAAAGAGGACCCCCAGCACTTCAAGGGGGTCCAGAGGCACACTTCCAAAGAAGATTCCAAGAAGAAAACTGAGTATCAGTATCGGAAAAACGAGTTTTCTCACTCACCTTTTCCTCCGTAGAAAAATTCATAGAACAAATCGAGGAGTTCAAACACATCGGGAGAAGGTTGAGAGGCCACGTTTCCATCCACTGCAAAGACCCTTTTGTTCTTCACTGCGTTTATTTCTTTGAAAGGTTCAAAATTGAGTATTTTCTTTATCTCTTCGTTCTCCGTTCCAGAGATGTAAACTCCAACTATTATCACATCAGGATTTTGAGACACAACATACTCAAGAGAAAGCTGTGGCCAGCCGTTCGGCCCTGCGATTCCGGAAGCAATGTTCACCCCGCCCGCCAGAGAGATGATCTCGTTGAGATAGGATCCCATTCCACACGTCCAGATATCCTTCACATCAGGACCGGGAGATGAGATCAGGTAGAGTACCTTGGGACGCTTCGATGGAGGAACGTTGTAGGTCTTCTTTCCTATCTCAAGCATTTTCTCTCTCAGCTTTTCCGATTTCTCCAGGGCAAGGTCTCGACGATCAAAGATCGTTCCAAGAAGGACCACGTCTCTGATGATGTCGTTGAGAGAATTCGGATTCACAACAAGGACCTTTAAACCTGCTTCCTCAAGTTTTGGAACTTCGGGAAGCTGAAATCCGCCGAACATCAGAACGAGATCGGGATTCAGACTCACCACCTTTTCGATGTTCGCAGGAACCATCGCACCGACTCTTTCGGCTTCGTAGCTGTCGTAATCGGTGACTCCAACGATTTTGTCTTCCAGGCCGAGGAACACAAGAAACCTCGTTGCGGCGGGAGACAGACTGACCACCCTTTCGGGTGCGGATGTGATCTCCACCACTCTTCCAGAATCGTCCACAACCGTTACGGCGAGCGCAACAGCGGTGACAAAAAGAAGAATCAAAGAAACCAGTTTTCTGAACACTTCCATCCCTCCCTGAAAAAGAATATTCCCACCTTCCTGGTGCCGAGGAAGGTGGTTTCCCTTCACCGCGGGCGGGTTTCCCGGCTTCCGGATCATCCTACTCCCCGCACCTTCCCAGGGTGATCGCCCCAGTGGCGTTCTGCGGGTTTCGTCCCCGGTCACGGTGGCGGCCCCGCGCCGGATTTCCACCGGCTTCCCCTTTGAACCCCGAAGGGTACCGCACGGTGAGGGAGGCTTCTATTTGAAGATCATACCACAGTCTTTGAACGCTCCATCTCTTCGGAAAGAAGGTGTCTCAACTGGTAATCTTCGTTCTCCAGTATCGTTTGAATTCCCTTCTTTTTCTTTTGATTCAAAATTATCGGTGCCCTGAGATTTATCGTGGTCTTTTCCGGTTTCCCTGGGGGAATCGTTAACACACAGAAGAAAAGGAGCGCTTCCTGATTTTCGGCTTCGATCTCCTCGAGATCCTCACTTAGCACTACAGGGTCGTAATCGGCTCTCACGAGCTTTGGATCCACAACGGGAAGTCCCACTTCCGGATCCTCGAGTGAAAGCAGCCATCCTATGGGAAAGGTTTCCTGAGGAAAAACGAGCGCGAACTTTCGCAGATGTTCGAATCCGGGAATTCCTTTTTCGAACGTGAAGATACTTTCATCCGAAATTTCCATCTCTCCGAGTTTGGTTTTGTAAACCACGTTATCACCTCACGAAGTCTACCAGGGTCGCCTGAAGCACTCGACTGGCCGATTTCAAAGCAGCTTCAAGAACCGACTGCTGCATAGCAAGATCCGTCACGAGTTCTGTGATGTCTGCATCTCTCTCTTTTGAAAGGTACTCGGTGAAGAAGAAATCGAGATCCTGCACCCTCGAGTTCACCATATCGATGAACCTGCTCACACCACCGACCTCTCCTATTGTTCTGGTTATACGCTCTTCGAAGTAGGATAATTCCTTCAAGAAAACGTTCGACACACGCTCCGATATCTGAGTTTCGTTGAGATTGGAACGAAGAGTGGCAGAAACCTCCTCAAGCATCTGGAACACATTCTTTCCGCTGTCCAGTTCAAAAACCTCACTGGCTGTGACACCGTAATCAATGGAATGTCCCAGCACCAGAATAGAGCGACTCTTATCTGAGGCCGGAAGTGTCGAGATCTTCCAGGTGCCGTTTTCGTTTTCGACCGGCTGACTGAAAACATCGTATCCAGAAAAGATGTACTCGTTCCCTATTCTTGTGTTCGCCACTTCCACCAGATTCTCTTTGATTTTATCGATCTCCTCTGCTATAGCCTCTCTCTCTGCTTTCGAAAGAGTCCCATTCGCTGCTCTAACCAGCAGTTCTCTGAGTCTTTGAGTAATGGAGGAAACGGTTTGAAGGGCACTGTCGTACGCGTTCACGTAAGTTTGAACATGATCCACGCTTCTTTGAAACTGCTCGAGTTCCCTCTTTCTCGTCAGAATGTCACTGGCCCTCTTCGCAACGACGGCATCGTCACTCGGATACCTCACCTTGTATCCCGAAGAGAGTTGATCGTGGAGCTTCGCTATTCTTTTCAAACTCGTCTGTATGTTGAACAGCACCCTATCACTGATCATTTTGTTTGTAACCCTCATTCAGATCACCCCACCATGTTGATCACGGTCTGTATCATCTGATCGACAGCGGTGATGACTTTGGCAGCAGCGCTGAACGCGTGCTGATACTCTATCATGTTTACCATCTCCTCGTCGAGAGAGACTCCCTTCACTTCTTCACGGGCATTGTCGATCTCCTGTCTGAGGATTTCCGTGTTGTTCTTGAGATTGCTGGCAGTCTCCGCCTCCACACCGAGCTCCGAGACCACACCGCCGAAGAACTCGTAGAAACTCTCCTTGCCGTTCGATAATATCTTTCTGGTGTAAAGATTCTGTATGGTTTCAAGAAGCTCTGGATTGGCTCCACCCGAAGGTTTGATACTCGTCGCGTTCCAGTCGGAATTTTCCAGAGCGTATCCCACATCGACCGCGAGGTTTGCCGGGTTCGCAGCGAGAGAAGAACTCACCTCGAACTGATTGACGATGTTCAAGGGTTCATCGTACGGTGCCCTGTCGAAAGTCAGAATGTCCGCAACCTTGAAACGTTCGCTCAACGTTGTGAAATCGTCAGATTTTGAAACCAGGGTGAAGGAAGAGCTCCAGTCAAAAGTATTGGGATCACCGTCTGGATCAACAAATCCGACGGCTTCGAAAAAACCCTGCGGACCTTTTATTTCCATCATTCTGAGATCGAAATCGTAGAGTGACGACGCCCTGAAGACGAGCGAATGATGGGGCGTCAAATCCGCGAGAACTCCCGTGTTCTTTTCGTTGATCTTTTCAACGAGTGTTTCCAGAGTGTCCACAGCTGGATCTATTTCTATATCCGTGGAGTTAATAGTGATCGTGAAAGGCCTTGTTGGGTCAAAACCGGTTTGACCGTAGAAAATGTTTTCCAGAGTGTCTTTGTATTTCAGCACCTCGTAATTTCTCACGAACGCGTTAGACTCCGTGAAGAAGTCATCGTCACTCAACACCTTGACAGCTGAAGGATCGAAATTGAGCTGCTCATCTGGAACGATCACAAGCATGTTTTCTCCAGTGGATGGATCCGCGTAAATCTGCGCCCTCAGATGCGAAGAAGAATTTATGGAAGCTTCTATATTCGAAAGGTTCACCCCGGAAGAAAGATCCACGCTGATTGTTTCTGTCTGCCTTGTGCCATCTTCAAGAGTGTACTCCACGTTTATGTTGTAAACACCGGAAGACAACCCGGAAAGGTCGGATTCTTTTATGGTTATATACCCTTTTGTCTCGGTGTCGAATCCCATCTGCGATAGAGAATCCCCCAGTGAGAGGAAAAGCTTGTTCCTCAAAGAACCGGTGCTGTCCTCCAGGTAAAGTCTGTATCCTCCCGCATGTGAACCCACCCTAAGAGAGGTACCGAGCAGGTTCCACGAACCAACGAGGTCACCAATGGTCGTTCCAGCCGAGACGTTCAAAACGTTCGATGAGCCACCACCGAAAGAGAGAACGATGTCATCAGAGTTGAAGCGTCTTCCTTCTATTTCAACTTGGCTGCTTGCGGAATGAATTCCTGTTACAGTGTGGTAAGGTCCCATCTCGAGCTTTCTACTTCCTTTGATTCTGAAGATGGAAGGATCATCGCTGAAGGCCTCAATTTTCTTGAAGAAGTTGAGGTTCGTTGTCACTCCGTTCGACTCAAAACCATCCCTGTGAACAAGATTCAATGAGTCCGTTATAAAAAGCACGAATTCATCGAGTTTTCTCATGTACTTCACTATGCTGGAATCCCTCAGATCCATCAACGCTTTCAGCTTCCCATCCGAGAGAATCAACTGAGAGTTTCCAACGAAGAGCTCATGGTATCCTTTTCCGTAAGGTCTCTCCAGTGCCCTGAGTTCTCTATAAGTAGAACCGTTCAAAACGATCTGATTTCCTATCCTCAGGGTAATCTGTCCGTCCTCCGCTTCGGTGTAGTTGATATTCGCAAGATTGGAGAGCTCGTCAAGGATCCTGTCTCTTTCATCGAGAAGGTCGTTCGGTGGAGAGTTGAGCATCATGCTGGTTCTGATCTTGTTGTTGAGATCTGCCAGTCTTTTTATCATCTGGTTTATCTCGGACACTCTCTGAACGATCTCATCGTCTATATCTTCCCTAAGCTGCTCCAGTCTTCCGTAGAGATCTTTTATCTGAGAAACCATCTGTTGTGCTCTGGAAACAACCTCCGCCTTCGAGGCTGTGCTACTGGGGTCGGACATGACTTCTTTGAAAGCGTTCCAGAAGTTGTCCACAAGGCTTCTTATACCATCTTCACCTGGCTCTGCCAGAAGCTGCTCTATGAAGTGAAGGTTGGAAAGGACAGTGTCCCAGTAGTTGTATCTGTTGTTCACCTGTCTGTACTGCACGTCGAGGAAGGCATCTCTCAACCTCACAATCGTTTTAACCTTTGCACCGGTTCCCATCTGCAAGGGAAAAGAAGGCTGTGTCAGGGTAGTGAGGGGAATGGGGGGATTCGCCTCTATGACTGGTCTCTGTCTCGAGTAACCGGGTGTGCTGGCATTCGCGATGTTGTGCACCACAACGTTCATCGCCAGCTTGTGCGCGTGTATTCCTGTGAGCGCCGTGTTGAGTATTCCAAACATGGACATATCGGGCATTTTTCAGGACCTCCCGTTGAACATCGAAGGACCATCTCTATCGAAGGATCCATTTCGATTGTAGGTGAGTTCATTCCTTTGAAGATTGAACACAAAATCTATGTAATTCAAATGAAAACCTATTGCCTGTTTTAACTTTTCTATCTCGAAGACCAACTTGTTCAGCGTTTCAAAGAAACTCCTTAGCTCTGAAAGCATTTCTTCATCGTCCTTGTAGATTTCCAGAAGATCGATGAGCTTTGTGCCATTTCCGTGTGATTCCAGTGAAGATTTCAATATTTCGTTGCAGGTTTCCATCGAAACGGAAAGCTCCTCAATGTGCGGCAGGATGCTTTCAAGACGTTCGAAGTCCTTATTTACAATCGCTTCCAGTTCTTCTTCCAGAAGATTTCTCATATTCTCCATGAGTCTTATCTTCTCTGTGAGAACCCTCTTCAATTCCTCTCTCATTCGGACAGCTCCTCCAGAATTTTTCGGGCAAGCCTTTCAGTATCGACGAAGTAATTTCCACTCTCTATGGCCTTTTTCAGCTCTTCTACCAGCTGCTCGCGGACAGTTGATATGTTTTTCGCCTCTTCAGCGAATTTTCTGACATCTTCGACGTGCCGAAGCTCAACATTATCGGTGCTTTCCTTTTTCCTCTTCTCCTTTGATTTTTCTACAGAAGGCTTCTTTATTCCTTCGATAGGATTTATATCTCCCGGTCCGTTTATTCTGTCTATCATTCCCTCACCTCCTTCCGTATAATATTATCGGGTGCTTTTCCGCAAACTTAAATCAGGAGGAAGAAGAGTGTCCAGCATAAAGAAAACGCTCGCTTTCTCTCTGGGAACGCTTTTCTCGCGTATCACGGGCCTCGTTCGTGATGTGATTCTCGCAAAAACTTTTGGTGCTTCCTCTACTCTCGATGCTTACTATGTTTCTATAGTCTTTCCGTTCTTCCTCAGAAGGACCTTCGCCGAGGGTGCAATGAGCTCAGCTTTTCTGGCAATCTACAAAAAGTTGGAGAACGAGGAAGAAAAAGAACAGTTCACTTCGGCTGTGCTCACCTCTCTTGGACTCGTTACTCTCGTCATTGTCCTTCTTTCCGAAGTCTTTCCTTATTTCATGGCATACATCTTCGCCACAGGTGCCGACGAAGAAGTGAAATCACTGGCAGCCGATCTCATACGCCTGACAGCTCCGTTCATAACCATCGTTTTTGTGTGGGCAGTTTTTTATTCGGTACACAACGCTTCACACAGATATTTTCTTCCCGCGTTGACTCCTATGTTTTCGAACTTAGGTGTGATAGTGGGATGTCTGTTTGGTGATGTAAGGTGGGCAGCCGCCGGATTCACGGTAGGAGGCCTGGCTGCACTACTGGTTCTACTTCCCTTCGGAAAATTTCGATACAGACCAACATTCAAAGGTCTTGGGGAATTCTACAGACTCTTCCTTGGAACGTTCATGACAATGGCAGTCTCCCAGATAACCACATTGATCGATGTGAACGTTGCTTCCTTTTTAGACCCGGGTTCACTCTCTTTGATCCAGCTTTCCAGCCGGCTCTACCAGCTTCCACTCGGTATCTTCGGTGTTGCGGTATCCACCGTTGCGTTATCCACCCTCAGCGAAAGCGAAGGGGATTTTCACGAAAATCTGAAAGATTTCATAAGCAAAAGCCTCTTTCTGACCCTTCCTTCCTCGATTGGATTGATGATTCTTTCCGAGAGAATCATTTCCCTACTTTTCGGATATGGAGCGTTCACCCATGAAGACGTGAAAAAATCGGCTCAGATACTCCTCATGTACGCAATTGGATTGTGTTTTGTGTCTCTGTTCAATCTCTTATCTCGTGCTTACCATGCTTCAAAAGAAGTGAAGACTCCCTTCTTTGCCACTCTGCTTGTCTCTGCTGTGAACATATCGCTCGACGTGATACTTGGTTTCACCATGGGAGCCTCGGGTATTGCACTTGCAACGAGTGTTTCATACATTGCTGGATTCGTTTTTCTCGCTCTAAGAATGAAACCCTCCTTCGACAAAAAGATTTTCAAAATCAGCCTGGCTTCTGCAGTCATGGGAATTGTGATTCTTCTGCTGAAAGATTCATTCAAAGGGAATCTCGGAACGATCTTTCTGGTACTGATCGGTGTTTTTGTCTATGTGTTACTTTCAAAACTTCTGAAAATAGAAGAGCTCGAAGAAATCCTCAGAAGAGGATCGCACTGAGATACCCAACGACTTCTAATTTATCACCGGATACATCTCCACTGGTAGCATGTTTCAAAATCCTGGCGTTTTTGAAATTCATATTCAAAAGGGTGGCCACTCCACCGTACCCACACATGCTGATATCTTCTTTCACGAGATATTCGTACAGAAGGCGTGGGTCATTACTCTTTATCGCTTCTATGATATAGGAATCTTTCCTCAGAGTTGTTCTCTGATCTTCATAGTGATTCAGATCTGTTGAGGCTATTATCAGAACACCCGGAAACTCGGCTGCAAGTTTCATCAAAGCACTTGCAAGATCTTCAGCAACCGCAGGACTCTGATCCATCAGACATATGGGAACCATGGAAACCTCTCCAAACACGAACTGAAGAAACGGAATTTGGACCTCAATAGAATGCTCTCTGATGTGAGACATGAAGTCTTCCTCAGCGTATCTAGAATTGCTCAAGATGACCTCTACTGCACGCTGATTCACCGGAACAGTTCCAAGCGGGGTTTCCCACTCCCCCTCTGGCCACACACCCACGGGTCTTCCCAGACCCGTGTGATTTGGTCCGATAATAACCACGACAGAAGGTTCGCCGAACTTAACTGCCTCGAGAAATCCCCACGCAGCAACAGGCCCACTGTAGATGTAACCAGCATGGGGAGAGACAAGGCCAATGGGATTTTGAAGCTTTGTTTCGACAGGGACAGGCAGCTCGCCCGGTCCAATCCTTTTGTCAAGAAAGCACATCCTGATTTGTTCGATGAGTTCATCTCTCCTGGAGGGATAAAAAAGGCCGGCCACGGCCGGCTTTCTTTTCATGGTTCCACCACCCTCACGGTGAGGAATATGACAAGATCTCGCTTTTCTTTGTTTTCGGACTTTGTTCTGAAGAACTGACCTATCACCGGTAGATCACCGAGGAAAGGTAGCTTACTTTCTGTTACGTTCGTTACTTCTCTGATCAGACCTCCTATCGTTATGGTACTTCCGTTCTTCACGATGAGGTGCGTTTGGGCTTCTCGCGTCCTTTCCCCCGGCACTTCATTTATGTAGTTTCCAGGCTCACTGGCCTTCACAAAGAGATCGAGCTCTATGGTGTCGTCGCTTCGTACGAACGGTGTGATACTGAGTTCTATACCGGTCTCGAGGAATTGCACTTCTGGAGTTCCGTCTCCGTTGGTATCTGTAACGTACGGTATTCTGTCACCTATCAATATTCTCGCCTCTTTTCCGCTGGTGGTGACGATTCTGGGGCTCGCAAGAATGTCATCGAGAGTGTTGGTCTTTTGATCTGAGAACTGAAGAGAAAGATTGCTGTTCAAAATTTCTCCGAGGATCTTTTCGAAATCAAGGTAGTCGGTCACGAAGAAAGATATCCCTGCACCAGAGGACCCTACATTCACATTTCCTCCAGTCAATTCGAGAACAGTTTCTTTGCTCAATCTGTCGATCAAAGATCTATCCACTATCTTTGCAGATATCTCTACCTGTTTCGTCGGTTTTTTCAATTTTTCTATGATGTCATCCAGCTCTTTTTTTATCGTCTCAGAAATCCCTGTTACCACCATGAAGTTGTTCAGGGAATCCACATAGACCGTTCCTCCGTAGAATTCGATCAAAGCTTTTATTTGATCGAAATTGTGCGGCACATCGTAGATGTAGCGCCTTGCAAGATCCTGTTTGGGTTTTGAGACAACGTACACACCGTTTTTGTTGTCAAATAAATAACCATAGTTCTGAGAGATCAGATCAATAAACTTTTCCCATGCGACATTATCTGCCTTCATCGTGATCTTCTCCGAAGGGATGGAGACAAACATCACCGAAATTCCAAGTTCACCGGCGATCTCTTCGAGAAGATCGTAAAGCGGAGCATCCTCTGCGTTTATAGTCAGCTTACCATCAGAAACCTTTACGTAATCTTTCTTTTCCTTCAAAACGATCTTTTCTTTTTCCGTTTCTACGAGTTCTACAGCTTTTCTCACTTCGTTCTCTGGTCCCTCTACGATCATCTGCCCCATGTTCGGAAAGACCGTGATCTCGACATTTCTGAGGAGTTTCTTCAAGTAAGAAGAAAGTTCGTCAGGGTTCACACCGGAAGGTATGGTGACACTTTTCACCGCTTTCTTTTCTGATACAGCTTCTTCCTTTTTCAAGAACGTATCGAGGAGACTTTTCACTTTCTCCGATTGTGAAACAGGAACTTCCACCAGAAGCAGGTTCAACTTGTCAAGATAGACAACTTGTTTGACTTCTGGAACGAGAACTTCCAGGAAGGTCTTGAATTCCTCGAAAGAAAAACCGCTCGGAACTTCCAGCATGAGTCGATCGAACACGTTTTCTTTGACTATCTTTTGGTGCCTCTCGAAGAAAGAACGGTAAATGCTCGAAAGATCTTCCACCGCTTCTGAAGATCCCTTGAGAACCAGAAGGCCCAGTTGATCAAGACTGAAACAGGTAACATCCGGATACAGCTTGCTGGAGAGGTTTATAAATTCTTCAACAGGGAAGGAAGAATCCACTTCGAGGAATTCCACTGTTTCTTCCTTACGTACTTCTCCAAGTTTTTCCACTATGTCTGAGAAGAGTTCCTTTGCCTTTTCGACATTCTCCTTTGTCCCTTCAAAGTAAACTACTCCGTCCAGTATTTCGTAAGTGATCCCGGCGCTGTTTTTCACAACTTCGAGGAGTTTCTCTTGTTCATCAATCCAGCTGGGCAACTTCACAAAGTCACGCGAGATCTCTACTTCGGAAGAGAAGATTTTCTGAAGAAGATCAGCAGCCTTTTCGACTTCTTCTCTTTCACCGATGACGGCAAGTTCATTCCCTAACTCTTCTATTGATACACTGTACAGTTGCGAAACAACATTTTTCGCTTTATCGATCGGTACATTCTCAGTTTTTTTCACGAACCTTATGATCCTCTCCTCCGAAGAAATTATCTGCAATTCCTCAGCGGCCTTTTGAACGTTTTCTTCTTCCTTCCCACTCAGCATTGCCATCTTCAGAGAAGAAAAGTACTCGAATTCAACACCGTACTTTTCCTTCATGAATCTGCTCAAATCTTCCACATTCTCAGTTTTTAAGGCGATTTTCAGAAATTGTGTGTGTTCAATCTGAAGTTTCTTCAGCTGCTCTTCAGCGTTTTCAACGGAACTCCTGGCTCCCTCTATGAAGAGGAAGTTCCCTATTTTTTCCATAGAAACCCCGTACATTCTCGTTATCGCGTCTATCATTTCCTGCTGAATCTCCTTTTTCAATTCCACACTTTTCACGATGAAGTTCTTTCTTCTGAGTGACAACAATTTTTCCAGAATGGGGGATACTTTCTCATAGACTGCTTTTGAAACTGACAGTCCTGCCTTTACATTCTCACCATCAATGTTGAGAAATCTCAGCCTTGAATCCGGTACTCCAAGAAATTGTGCCACTTCTCTGAGAAAGTCCTCTTCACCTTTTTTGATATCCAGATAGAACATCTCACCGAGTTCCAGGTTGTTTTCTGCAATGAAATCAACCAGTTCCTGCTCCTTGTCTATCGGCACCTGGCACACCACCAGATTCATGTCCTTGAAAGGCTGGGCATCTATTCCGAGGAGCAAAGTGATAAGCGAAGCAGCGGATTCTGGGTCGTAGGCATAAAAAACGAATTTTTTAGCCGGAATCTGGACCTGTTCTTCTACAGACACCTGCTCACGAGTTTCCAAAATCCTGATATATCTTTCCACTTTCGAAATCGTCTCAGAATCTCCCACAAGAATCACTCTGGATACCGGCTTTAAGAGATGATACTCGAACTGATACACACTTTTGAGAGCGGTCAGGAGTTCTTCCACTCTCGCTGAATCTACCGAGAAGGAAACTTCTTTTTGCTGAAGGGGTGGAGAAACAGAAAGAAGGCTCGCCACGAGGTCATGTTCTTCCGAAGTTCCATAGACGAAGAGAACAGATTTTGACGGAAGGTAGTCTATCATGGCTTCCTGAGAAATGAGACTCTTTATCCTGTCGGCAACTGTTTGATTCTCTACTCTGTATATACCCCAGAATCTCTGAAACCTTCCGGATACTTCTTCGTATTTTCCTATGAACATAGTCCCATCCGGAAAATAAGCGTAGGCAACTTCTCCGAATGTAACGAGAAGGTCTCTCAGCGCATCTTCGGGTGTGACATCGTTCAGTTTCAAACTCGTTGTTGCACTTTTGACACTATCTGAAACGATTACGTTGAGATTCAATCTCTCAGAGAGGTACTTTACCATATCTTCAAAAGGCATGTTTTCAAAGGACACATCGATTCTTTCCTTACTTCTTGGAAATTCCATCACTATCGTCTTGTCTTCTAAACGGTAGCTTCCTGGGAATGGAACCAGCAGACTCGCGGACACCATAACTCCATTGCCAACGTTCACCACTCGTACACCTTCAACAGGACCAACACCAACGGGAACCATGAATCTGCTGATCTTCATTTGAACCCCTTTCATGAAAATGGAGAACACAGTCTTTGAAGAATTCATTTCTGCCGAAACATCTTCAACCGGTGAAGAAACCTGAATCTTTATGATCACTCGATCATTCTCTATCTTAGGAAGTACCCCTACGAGCTCTGCAGAGAACAACACACTGAACATCAACATGACAAGAATAAGAAGTATTCTCCTCACAGATACCACCCCTCCTCATCTTATTGAAAAAAATCTACCATTTTCCACGTCGAGAACCAGAACACCGAGACTCGAAACGTAGGTGACCACATAATTTCCAAAAGATGGGCTCTCGCCCGACACCTCAAAGAGTTTTTCTCCATCGGAGAGAAATACTTTTAATCCATCACCTGTTCTTATGAAACCCAGGAATCGATACTTCAGAGGAGGAAGCGTCACGATCAGAGTGTCGGCTGCCTCTTTCCCAAAGCTGAGCGTCACGGGATTGAAAACCCTGTACGAGAATTCTGGAGGATTTTCCTGAGCCGTTTTCTTGAGCAAGGGGTTGATCTGTATTTTGTTCACCAGCGCCGTAAAATCCGTTGGCCTTTCCACCTGAAGAGTTCCGGACTCCCTGTTGCCAGCGAACAAATAGAAAAGAACAAATGACCACACAACCCCCATAATTACGAGAAGAATCACCGTTCTTCGGTTCATTGTTTCACCCTTTCTAATTCAAGGGTGATCTTCACACTGGGTTGAGATATTGGGGTACCGAAGAAATTGATCGGTATAACTCTTTTCGCATCAATGGTCAAGGTCTTCACTGTCACCCTTCGTGTCTCAGCAAGTTCCTTTAAGAGATCTTCAACTTCTTCAACACTGATTTCTTTTTCGGTGAAATTGTATTGAAACTCAGGTGTACTCATGATCGTCTTTATTATTTCCTCGTATTCCCTTTGCTTCAAGGTGAAAACCTTGAAAGCAGGTGCCAGGTTTTGAAGTTTCTGTTCCAGTTTTTTGGTGTTGGACATGAAGATCACAAAATCTGGCACCACAAGTCCAAAGACCAGCACGAGGAGAGTCAAAACAGCGAACCAGATAGCGAACTTTCTGTTTATTCCCCTCACTTTCCCACCGCCTTGTACTCAAGCCTGTACTTTCTCAGATAAAAACCTTCCGGTAGTTTTTCTTCAAACAGGAGACTTGTACTCACATTCGAGTTTTGAAAAGTACTACTTACAACGTTTTTGGAAACTTCGTAAAACTCAACAATGGCTTTTTCTTGAGAGAAATCAAGATAGCACAGAGTTCGATTTTGATCTTCAAAAATGTTCAGCAAAACCTTCAAAAAATCTTCCCATTTCTTCCTTTTGTCAAGGAAAGCATTCAGTTGATTGACTCTCACTTCCAATGATTTTATTTGGTTCATAAAAACGCTTTCCACACGGGAGATTTCCTCCAGATTTTTGGAAGAATCTTTCGAAAGCTTCACAGAATACGCTCTCAAAACCTCGGAGTAATCACTTTGCAGTCTTTCTATCATTTGCTCTTTCGCATAACTAAAGTAGATATTAAAGGAAACAGGAGGAAGCAACATGACGACCAACAGTACCAGAAAAGTAGATAACTTTACCTTTCGTTTCTTAAACGGATAGATGTTTAACTTTTCCAATTTCCCTGCCCCCCCTTATCATCAAACCAAGGGTTCCTAAGGATACACCAGGTTTAAAAGAAGGAACGATTCCTTGCTTCAACGCTACTCCCTCGAACTTTTCCAGCGTCTGAGAAAGAACTGGTGAAAGGATTGGGGGATCAACGATGTAGAAGAACTGATCGACCCTGCTCAGATTAACTTCATCCAAAGACACTTTGACTTCTCTGTCGAGTTCAATCAGGAAATCACCAAAATATGGTTGTAAAAAGTCAAGATCTACATTCACTGTTCCTTCCATCAATTCCTTGGGCTGAACTCCCGTGTTCTCCACCACAATGTCCATATAGTCCCAGAACATCGAAAAAAGCAACCTGAGAGAACGATAGTGGTTGTTCTCGAGAACAACTATGGAATAATAGTCACTCAAGAAAGAAATCACCGTAAGAACACTGGTTCCTTTCAAACGCTTCCCAAAATAGAATTCGAACACTTCAAGATATTTAACGATATCGGGAATAACCACATCCGTTTCTGGGAACTCTTTTTTCATGAGGTCTGTTACAAAACTCTTCACCTGGTCAACCTTTGAAACAAAAAACAATCCCTCACCACCGTGAATATCCAGAGGAGCAACAACAAGCTGTTCAGGGAGTATACCAAGATTTCTTGATATTTCCATCGTGGCATACTCTACAGCATTTTGCCTGTTCAACGTAGGAGGAACTTTTATATTCATCACCAGCACGTTCTCCATGGACACGTTCGCAACGACTATATCTTCAAGATCTTTTTTCACGTTTCTTGAAAGATTCAGTATAATTTCATCTGATTTCTCCTCATCTGTTATTTCCAGAAGAGATAATTTGTGATCTAACAGCTTCAATTTGGACCCTCTCATTCTCGCACGGGATATCTCCACACAATGTGAACACCAATTCAGGGAAAGGATATCATTGTAGAAAAGCTGCAAGCTATCTCCCCCCGTACAATCTCATTCTGCCAGTGACTGGTTCCACGGTGATCCACCACCCATCTCCATAGACAGTACCTGCTGTGGAGACAAACCCATTTTTGAAAGTGATGTCTTCTCCATCTACAGCCGTTTTGGAGAGAAAAGTGAATGGAAATTCATAGATTTTCTTTTCATTCTTATGAGGATCGTAAGTTACTATTTTCCCATTATCTTCTATTATCAAAAGTCCGTTTCTGGATGTTCTTTCAATCATTCTAATCGCCATGATCTTAAAAGCAACAGCCTGATGATCTTTTCCCAGCTTGAACATCAGAGTCGGTATGAAAAATCCCATTATCATCAATGAAATAGCGATGACTATGAGAACTTCGATAATGTTCATCCACCTATACTCCTCTGAAGCTGAAATACCGTGGTGTATATCGAATACGCGAGGAAAGCCACAAATCCACCAACACCTGCTATCAATAGAGGCTCTACCAGAGAAACAAGCTGCTTCACACTGTTTTTCACTATGTCCTCGTAGAAGTCGGCCACTCTTTCCATCACTTCGTCGACTTTTCCAGTCTCTTCTCCTGTTCCGATCATCTCATAAATCAACTGTGGAAAAACTCCACTTTCTGCAAAAGTATCTCGAAGGGTTTTCCCTTCGGATATCTTCCGAACCATTTCTTCGGTTTTTCTGATAATGGAAGGTGAACTGGAAGCCTGAGCGGCCATCTTTATGGCATCGGTTATTCTGACACCGCTTCCCACAAGAATTCCCAGTGTTCTGGCGAATCGTTCGAGCCCCATGTTCTGTCTGAGCTTCCTGACAGGTGGAAAAATAAAGGATAGATATTCCTTTATGTAAACACCGTATCTTGATTTCATCAAAACGAAAATACCGGCTATGATACCCACCACAAGCACCGAGAACCACGGCCAGTTTTCACTCAAAAATTCGTTGGCTTTTAGAAGAGATTGAATCGTGGGTGAGAGTGGAATAGAAGTTCCAAAAGCCCTGACGAGGTTGGGGAGTATGTAAAAACTGATCACAAGTACGATTACCACTGCAAAGAAGAGAACAAAGAGAGGATAAGCCATGGCGGATTTTACCTCATCCTGAAGCCTTTTCATACTTTCGTAAAAGTCCGCAGCCCTCTTCAGGGTTCTGTCAAGGACTCCACCTTCTTCTCCTGCTTCTAACATACTGATCAAAACACTGTCGAAAACACCTGTTTTTCTGAAAGCTTCTGCTAAAGAATCCCCTGTTTTAACGCTGAGAGCGATTTCCAGTATAACTTTTCTGAAACGCTTTGAAAAAACCGTCTGACGAGCCAGAATGTTCAACGCTTCTTTTATCCTTATACCGGCCGAAATCATTATGGAAAGCTGTCGGCAGAACGTGGCTATTTCGCTGATTGAAATCTGAAAGAACGGCGAACTTTTCTTTGGATTTTTTTTCTCCTCCACACGAACAACCATCAATCCTCTCTCAGAAAGGATCGATATCGCCTTCAACTTGTTCTCTGCCTCTATGACCCCCGTTATCTTCTTACCGCTCCCCTCCACGGCCACGTATTTGTAAAAAGGCATATCAGGCGATCATCCCCTTTATCCTGAGAAGTTTTACCACGTGCTGTTTCTCCTGCTCTATAATACCTTTAACAAGGGATCTTGCTTTTTCATTCTTCAAGAGCTCTAAAATTTCGTAATAAAAGATGATGGTTTCCTTTTCAACCGATATGGAAAAATCTACTGCTTCCTCGACAGACTTCTCTTTCAGATATTTTTCCATAACTTCAGGAGATGGAAAGAATCTTCCCTCCACAAAGCTTTTGAGATACTCTTCGGCATCTTCCATGTCGAGGTAAGTCTCCTCTTCGGCTCCCACTTCTTCTCCGATCTTTTCAAAGGTTCTGGCATGTTCGGCTTCCTGCCTGGACATGTAAGAGAAAAATTCCTTTATGTCCGGCTGAGTGAAACGCTCGGCAATTTTTCTGTAAAACTCTTCTCCCTCTTTCTCTACTCTTACTGCTATGTTCAGCAATTCCTTTGCAGAAAACATGCTCACACCTCCTTGATGAAATTATAAAACATCTCTTTTAAAATTTGAACTTTTTCTATTTTCATAACTTTCTCTCTGAATCTCCTTGCGCCTTTCAAATCTTTTGTATAACCTGCCAGAAACTTTCTCATTTCCACAACTGCTTTTCTTTCACCCTTCGTCTTTATCAACAATTCGAGATGTCTTTCGAACGTTCTAAGAATTTCTTCCCGGGACGGTTCAGAGTACCTTCCGCTTCGGAGGAAATCCTTTATCTGTTTGAAAATCCAAGGCCTTCCTATCGCGCCTCTCGCTACCAGAAGGCCATCACATCCGCTTTCTTCCAGAGCCCTTTTGGCGTCTTCTGGGGTGAAAACATCACCACTCACAAAGGTAGGAACTCTCTTTTCCAGAACACTCAACGCCTTCCATTCAGCCTTCCCAGTGAAACCCTGAACCACCGTTCTCGTGTGAATGAATACCTCATCCACTCCTTCCTCAACGAGTATTCGATATATCTCCTCGACTTCATTTTTCTCCCATCCAAGGCGAGTTTTCACAGAAAATTTGCCAGAAACACTCTTTCTGAGCTCCCTCACAATGTATCGAAAATGTCTCAAATCTTTCAACAAAGCTCCGCCTGCTCCTTTTTTTACAACTTTTCTCACAGGACAACCAGCGTTCAAATCTATCCACTTGTACTTTTCAGAGAGAATCCTCGCTGCCTCAGAAAGTTCGCTCGGTTCGCTTCCAAAGATCTGGACCGCCACGTTTCTTTCATGTGGTTGTGGTAAGAGTTCTTCTGTCTTCTGAGAATTCATGAGAAAACCCTTTGCACTCACCATTTCAGAGAACGCAAAATCCGCACCCCATTCGAAAGCCAGAGTGCGGAATGCCGAATCAGTGTATCCTGCCATCGGCGCAAGACCGACTTTAAGCTCCATAGAAAACCTCCACTTCCTCCCTGATCTCCTCTGGTACGAACCCTTTCAAAGTCTTCCCAATTCTGGCCCTTTCACGAATCTCCGTAGAAGAAATTTGAACGATAGGCATATCCAGAAACACAATCTCGCTCAGATCTCCTAATACTCTCCTGGCGTGCTCATGATAAGGTTTCCCGCAGTACCTCGGATAAACAACCAGGGTGGATTTTTCCAGGATATCGCGGTATCTGTACCATTTCTCAAAGTAAGAAAGCGCATCTTCGCCAACGATAAAGAACGGTTTTGTCTTGTAGATCTCTGAAAAATACTCTATTGTGAAGATAGAGTAAGAAACGCCTCCTCTCCCTTTCTCATAATCACTCACTTCCACCTTTTCCATTCCTTCGAAAACTTTTTTCAACCACTCGAATCTCTTTTCAAAGGGGGCGACCGTTTTCTTGTGCGGCGGATTGAAAACGGGTACAACGATCAACCGATCCAGATCGAGAATTTCAAGCGTGTAGACACTCACAAGTACATGACCGGTATGAACGGGATCGAACGAACCTCCAAATATGCCTATTCTATTCCCTGTATTCAAACTCGAAATCTCCGATCCTGACAACATCCCCTTCCTTCACCCCGGCTTCTTTCAATTTATTGTTCAAACCGTTTTTCTCCAGAACCTGTAAAAGCATCAATCTCGCATCCCTCTGATTCAGGTCGAATCTCTCTATCCAGACTCTAAGGTTCTCTCCTTCAACCACCCAGTATCCCTCATCTTCTTTGACAACTTCTAAATGGAACTTCTCAGGAAGCCTCCTCCAGACAGGTGAAGGCTTCACGAATTTTTCTTCTTTTCTTTCCGATTTCTCTACTTTCATTTCCCTGACAATGGAGGCTAGCTTTGAAACTAGCAGATCTATTCCCTCACCTGTCAAGGCAGAGACGGGGATCACCTCTCGGTTGGTAGCATCTCTCAGTCTCTTCAGAATCTTCTCCAATTCTTCTTTACCGATAAGGTCTATCTTGTTTGCAACCACTATCTCGGGTTTCTCCAAAAGGAATGGAGAATACTTCTTCATTTCTTCTCTTATGACGAAGTAATCTCTCACCGGATCTTCCCTCTCATAGCCACTCACATCGATCACATGGGCTATCAAGTAGCACCTTTCAACGTGCCTCAAAAATACGTTTCCGAGACCTACACCCTCACTTGCACCTTCGATGAGACCGGGAATGTCCGCTACCACAAAGCTGAAGTCATCGTATTTCACCACTCCCAGATTAGGTATGAGTGTTGTGAACGGATAATTCGCTATTTTGGGTCTTGCGTTGCTGATGCGCGATATGAGGGAAGACTTTCCCACGTTCGGGTATCCAACGAGTCCAACATCTGCCAGTATCTTCAGTTCAAGTTCGAGCCATCTGGACTCACCTTTCTCGCCGCGTTCTGCTATCAAAGGAGCCTGCTTTGTGGATGTTGCAAAATGGGCGTTCCCTCTTCCGCCCTTTCCACCGCGCGCCACACACACGATTTTTCCCGGTTCGTTCAGATCAGCGATGATCTCTCCGGTAACGGCGTCTTTGACCACAGTTCCTACCGGCACGTCTATGAAAAGATCCTTACCGTTTCTTCCTTTCATTTTCTTTCCCATGCCGTGTTTTCCGTTTTCCGCCACGAATTTTCTTTTGTTCACAAATTCTATCAGTGTGGAAACAGAAGGATTGGCCCTGAGGAAGACGAACCCTCCATCGCCGCCGTCTCCACCATCAGGACCGCCCTTTGGAACGTATTTCTCTCTTCTGAAGCTCACACAACCGTTTCCTCCGTCACCGGCTTTCACGAAGATTTTCACTCTGTCAACAAAATCCGCTCTCTCTATGTTCAACTCGAGACCCTCCTGAACATCTTTTCAATCGCGTCTATCTTTTTCAAAAGATCCAGATTTTCCAGTTCCTCCAATGCATCTCTTATCGAGACCTTTTCCTTTTTGAAAATGTTCAGATTTATAAGGAGATCAACCGTTCCTTCTGTTGTCTCCAGTTGTTTAGCCAGTGAAGCCTTGAATCTGTCCTTGTATTTAGAGATTTCATGGAATGGAGGAAGACGGAAATTCTTTCCATAGTGTATCCTATCCCCGATCGGCGAAAGCTCCAGGAAGACCTCTCCCGCTGTTTCTTTTAGGAAACTATAAAGGAAAATCGTTTCCAACCTGCTCAGGTTAAACGTCTTGAAGAAATTTCTCGGTTTGATATGAACCTTTGGAGCTTTTGAAGGCTTGGGAAATTTCATTCTTTCCAGTTCATTCAACACTTCCGATTTCATAGCACCGGCTGCCACCGAAAAGATCAATCCACCACCAATTTCCAGGAAGATCTGTGGGGGAAGCGCCAGCACTTTATGAACTGCCTCCAGAAGGATTTCCGCTTTGTCAGAGGTTCCCCAGATCTTGAGTTTAGAGAATTCTGCATCAATGTGCTTTGAAACATCGAAGTATTCGGGAAGTTCTTTCTTCAGAATTCCCACAAGGTCATCGAAGGTTCTCAACAGAGAACCTCGTAATTCAGGTGGTTCGTGTCTCCAGCCAATGTTGAAAACCATCGAAAAACAAAAGCTCTTCAGTGGTTTTCCTTCGAATATCAACTCCATTCCTTCCAACTCCTCATTATCTCATCGAAGTTGTACCCTTTCAATTCTGCTCTTTTTCTGACAAACTCGAGGAATTCTTCCTCACTCATCGTTTTTACTTTCAACATCTTCGCTTTTTCGTACTTGGAACCGGGATTTTCACCCACTATGAGATAGTCCGTGTTCCTGCTCACAGAGTTGACGACTTTCGCTCCCAGCTTCTCGAAAAACTCTACTATTTCTTCTCTCGTAAAGTTCTTCAAGGTACCTGTCACGGCGAAAGTCAATCCCTTCAGAATATCGAGTTTCATAACTCTCTCTTCGAGTTTCACTCCAGCTTTTTTGAGTTTTTCAATGATTTCCCTTGTTTTTGGATTTCGGAAGTACTCAACGATGCTCTTTGCGATTTCTGGACCGATTCCCGGTATGTCCTTCAGTGTTTCATAAGAAGCATCTGCGATTGCTTCCAGGGATTTGAAATGTTCCGCGAGGATTTTCGCCGTCTTCTGACCTACCATGGGAATTCCAAGACCCGTTATCAGTTTATGGAGCGGCCTCTTCTTCGCCTCTTCTATCTCTTGGAGAATCTTAGCTATCGTTCGCTGACCGATCCCCGGTCCAAGCTGAGCGAGATCGAAAGGAGTGAGGTAGAAGATATCCGCTATATCCTTTACAAGGCCAGCATCGACCAATCTGTCTATCAACTTCTCCCCGAGTCCTTCAATATCGAGAGCCTCTCTGGAAACCAGAGTCCTCAAAGCCCTCTTCAGTTTGGCAGGACAATGCGGGTTTAGACACCTGAGAGCAACCTCTTCGGGATCCAACTTTCCTACTTTCCCGCCGCAGACAGGACACTTATCGGGTGGTTTTATTTCCTTTTCGCTTCCGGTTCTCAATTCCGGTATCGATTTGACTATTTGAGGAATGATTCCACCGGCTTTTTCCACAAAGACATAGTCTCCTATCCTGATATCTTTTTCTCTTATGTACTCGAAATTGTGCAGCGAAGCTCTCTTCACAATCGTTCCAGCGAGCTGAACGGGTTCGAGCTCGGCAACGGGTGTGAGAACACCTGTTCGTCCAACCTGGATGGTGACATCCAGCACCCTGGTTCTTGCCTGCTCAGCGGGAAATTTGAATGCGATAGCCCATCGCGGTGCTTTCGATGTTTCGCCGAGAATTCTCTGGAAATCGAATCTGTTCACCTTCACCACAACGCCATCAACCCAATAATCCAGCTCCTTCTTTCTTTCTTCCCACTCCCTCCAGTAATCGATCACTTCCTGAATGTTTTTACACAGTTTAGAGTGTGGATTCACCTTGAAACCGAGTTCTTTCAGAAACTGGAGAGCTTCCCATTGTGTCTTCAAACCGTAGTTTTCGGGATGAACCACATAGTAGATGAACGAATCCAGACGCCTTGCCGCAACGAGTGCCGTGTTCAACTGCCGAAGCGTTCCTGCAGCGGCATTCCTCGGATTGGCAAAAGGAGGTAGTCCTTCTTCTTCTCTTTCGTCGTTCAACCTTTTGAATTCATCCACAGGCATGTATATTTCCCCTCTCACTTCTACGGTGACGGGCTTTCTCAGACGAAGTGGAATACTGCGTACGGTCTTCACATTCTCAGAGACATCCTCTCCTTCTATCCCATCTCCCCGTGTCGCTCCCAAGACGAACTTTCCGTTCTCATATCTGAGAGCTATGGAAACGCCGTCTATCTTCAGCTCGGCAACGTACTCGACTTCTGCCTCCTGAAGAGTTTTTTTAACACGCCGATCGAATTCGAGAATCTCTTCTTCGTTGTACGTGTTATCCAGACTCAACATAGGAACGGAATGCTTTACCGTTTTAAAACCTTCGAGTACCTTTCCCCCTACCCTCTGAGTTGGCGAATCCGGTGTAACCAGTTCTGGATACATCCTTTCCAGTTCAATGAGCCTTCTCATGAGTTTGTCATATTCCTCGTCCGTAATAACTGGATCGTTCAAAACGTAGTATCTGTAGTTGTGATACTCGATCTCCTCTCTGAGCCTTTCCACTTCTTCAATTACTTCCTTTGGGATCTTTCTCTCACTCATTCTTGATCACCCCTTGTCTATAGTATAATCCCGAATGGGGAGTTGAGACGATGAAAAAATGGATTTTTCTGTTCTTGTTATTTCTGGTTGTACCCGTTCTTTCCCTTGCCATCGATTTAGAAAATGTCACCGCACAGTTTCAAAAGCTGGTGGAAGATTACGAAAGTGGATCCCCGCAGGATCCATTCGTGAGTTATGTAAAAGAAAACATCCCTCAACTTCAAAAGTACAGAATCTTTCGAAGATTTCTTGCAGGAAGTGTGGAAAAAACTGAATTTGCAAAAACACCGGGTGACTACCTTTTCGTGCTCTATCAAAGCTGGAAAGAAACCAACTGGGAAAGAAAACTCTCCAACGTTCTTTTCCTCTCTTACTTTCAGTCCACGATGTCCGGCTCAAAGCCTTCAGAGAGTGTCCTGAAAAATTCTCCTGCCTTCAATTCCTTCTTTGCCGAATACAGAATGTTCGTTCGCTCCAACGCGTTGAACTTGATTAGATGGATCTTAGCCTACTACACAGGAGGAACAAACACTCCCCCACCTGTTGAATTCAACCTTGGCATCAGAAAATTAGGGTTCTCTTTCAATGTGAATCATGATGTTCATCCAGATATTTTGAAACTCCTCCCTGAAGATCTGGAAACAAAATTAAAAGAAGCGATCGAGGAAATCGCCTCTTCGAAAAACCAAGCCGAGTACACTCGAAACATAAACAGGCAGGCGAGTCTTCTGTGGAAAGAATTCGAAAGTAATATCTCCGCACTCCAGAACGAAGTAGCGGGTATCTTTGAAAACACATCACTATCGATATCCAACTTCTGGTGGATCCGGTTTGTCGTCTACGGTGTTCTTCTGGTGATTTTCCTGAGAAAGTATCGAACGATACTGCAGTTCATCATCGCCGCAGAGATTCTGTTCATCTGGGTGACAAAATCGCTGTATCTCAACACCGTTGAAAACATGATCTTTTCAACTTTTGTCGTTTTCACGTTCATCTTTTTCAATTTTATCTTTCTTGTCAGGAAAAGGTATCTCTATCCACTGCTATCACTGATATTTGTCTTCCTCCTTTTCATCCCGTCGTACATCTCAGTCAGAGAAATGGGTATGGATAGTGCTTTTGAGAACTCACCGTATTACAATCAGCTGAAAGTTGAGATATTTGAAGATCCTGACTCACACGTAAAAACGATCATAAACAGAATAAACACGATAGCCCTTTCAAGTAAAGAACACACAAAGCAAATAGTGGAAACCCTTGGATCTTTACCGGAAGAACTGCTAAAAATCGAAGCTCTAAAATCGATAGAATCCACTAAAAACGGCATTTTCCTTCAGCTGAATGATCGCTCAAAATTCTTCACCACAGCCGGGTTCGAAGACAGATTGAATTTAACCGGTAAAATCGAAGGCGATCTGAGTGATTACCTCTCACAGGAAAAATCCAGGTATAGAAAGTACAAAAGAGAAATCAAATCACTGGACCAATTTGTAGAAAGGATCACCTCGTACACTTCCGAAAAATTCTCACAGGATTTCGAAAGAGAACTGACAAACACCATTGAAAGGTACCCACTCATTGAAGGTGTTTCTTTCTCCTATTCAACGGAGAAAAGGTATCTCTCGCTGAAACCTTATCGCACCGTGAATGGATTGATCGGCATCTTCACTTTCTTTTTGCTTTTCTTCTCCGCTGTTCTTGGAGGAAGATATCTGATCTTTCCCGCAGCAGCGACTCTGTTCACCTCCATCCTTTCGATGATCAAATGGAAACACCTCGAAGTTTTCGTTGAAAGCGGAATTTTCCCTCTGATCATCGAAACTTCGTCCACTCACACCTTCCACATCGAAGTGTTTTTGATATTCGTTTCTCTGTTTCTTCTCTATAAAAACTTCATGAAAAGGAGGGTGAAAGCATGAAAAAGTTTCTCGTGATTTCTTTGATGATTTTCGCGGTTGCTCTGTTTGGTTTCAAAGTCATCATGGTGACGGACGTCGGGGGACTCGGTGACAAATCCTTCAACGATGGAACGTGGGCAGGAGTAAAGCAAGCTGCAGAAGAACTCGGAATAGAAGCGAAAGTGATACAATCTTACGAGCAGTCCGACTACATACCGAACCTCAGCAAAGCAGCGGAAGAAGCTGATCTCGTGTTCGCTGTTGGTTTCATGATGACGGATGCCCTCTTTAAAGTGGCAAAGCAATATCCGGACACGTACTTTGTGGGAATAGACATCACGCCTCCCGAGGGCCAGATTCTCCCGAACGTACTCACATTCACCTTCAAAGAACAGGAAGCCGCCTTCCTGGTAGGTTACGTGGCGGCCGCCATGACGAAGACCGGAACGGTTGGATTCGTCGGAGGAATTCCGATACCTCCTGTGGAAAGGTTCAGATACGGTTACGAGGCCGGTATAAAGACTTACTCGGTTCTCCACAAAAAGAACGTGAAGATCTTGAGAGGCTACACACAGGACTTCGAAGATCCGAAGAAGGGTAAGGACCTCGCCATGTCCCAGTTTGCGGAAGGAGCCGATATTGTGTTCCACGCCTCCGGCGCCTGTGGAAACGGCGTTATAGAAGCTGCCAGGGAGAAATTCTCAGCACTGGCCGGTTCTGACAAACTCGTTGACCTTATAGATTACTACACGACGAACGGAAAAGGATTCTTCGCCATAGGAGTGGACATGGATCAGGATTACATGGCTCCCGGTGCAGTTCTGACGAGTGCCATGAAGAGAGTGGACGTTGCGTCTTATTACGGAGTTGTCTGGGCTTACGAGGGAACGTTCGAAGGTGGACACAGGGTTCTTGGAATCTCCGAAGATGCAGTTGGAATAAGTCCTATGAAGTACACGAAAGGACTCGTTCCCAACAGAGTCATAGCCGAACTCCTTTACCTTGAAAAATTGATGAAAGAAGGCACTCTGAAAGTCCCAGAGACTCAGGAAGAACTCGATGCTTTTGAAGTGCCACAAATCGAATTCCCATTCTGAGGGGGAGTCCTCCCCCTCTTTTCAGGGGTGATCCGGTGGAGTACGCAGTTGTGATGAAGGGAATCGTTAAAAGGTTTCCAGGAGTTCTGGCAAATGATCACGTGGATCTCTTCGTCGAAAAGGGTGAAATCCACGCTATCGTTGGTGAAAACGGCGCTGGAAAAACCACTCTCATGAAACAACTCTACGGCCTCTTAAAGCCCGATGAGGGGGAAATCTACATAAACGGAAAAAGAGTAGAATTTTCCGGTCCCGCTGACGCGATAAAAAATGGTATAGGTATGGTTCACCAGCATTTCATGCTCGTTGACAACCTGACGGCTTACGAGAACGTGATCATCGGGATGGAACCAAGGAAAGGAATTCTTCTGGATAGGAAAAAGGCGAGAAAAGAAGTTAAAAAACTCTCGGAAGAGTACGGATTAACAATAGACGTCGATATGAAAATAGAGGACATGCCCGTGGGGTTGCAGCAGAGAGTAGAGATCATCAAGACACTCTACAGAGGAGCAGAGATTCTCATATTAGATGAACCTACTGCCGTCCTCACTCCACAGGAAACAGAGGAACTCTTCGAAGTCTTGAGACGATTGAAAAAGAGCGGGAAGACGATCATATTCATTTCGCATAAATTGAACGAAGTGATGGAGATCTCCGATAGAATCACCGTTATGAGACAGGGAAGGGTCACAGGAAACCTCATTACTTCACAAACCACACCACAGGAAATAGCGAGATTGATGGTGGGAAGGGAAGTCGTTCTCACGGTTGAGAAAAAGCCAAAAGAAGCCGGTGAAACACTCCTCAAAATAGAAGATCTCTGGGTCAAGGACAACAGGAAACTGGACGTTGTAAAGGGAGTTTCTTTCGAGGTAAAGAGGGGAGAGATAGTAGGGATAGCCGGTGTTGCTGGAAACGGTCAGTCCGAACTGGTAGAAGCGATCACAGGACTTCGCAGAGCGGAACGCGGAAGAGTCCTCTTCAGAGGTGAAGATATAACGGGATACGACCCAAAAAGATTGCGAGATCTCGGAATGTTCCACGTTCCAGAAGATCGACTCAAAAGAGGTTTGATAGTGGATTTTCCGGCATATTTCAACACCATTTTGGGAAGGCACATGATAGAGCCTTTCGTGAAGAGCGGTTTTCTCAACATGAAGGAAATAAAAAGATTTTCAAAACAACTTTTTGAAAAGTTCGATATCAGGCCGAGAAATATAGAACTCCTCGCGGGAAGTTTCTCCGGTGGGAATCAGCAGAAGATCATCGTTGCGCGTGAAATGAGTTTCTCCCCCGAACTTCTCGTTGTGGCTCAACCGACACGTGGTCTGGACGTGGGTGCGATAGAATTCATCCACAAAACACTCGTATCGATGAGAGACGCAGGTGTTGGTATTCTTCTCATATCCATGGAACTGGACGAAATCTTCTCGCTCAGCGACAGAATACTGGTTATGTACGAAGGACAGATAATGGGAGAAGTCAGACCGGAAAAAACCACTCCAGAGGAAGTAGGGCTCATGATGGCAGGTAAAAGACTGGAGGAGATCAGAAGATGAACAACAGGGTGTGGTCATTTCTTGTCCCGTTCTTTTCGGTCATCATAGCACTTCTTATAGCAGCCGTGGTGATCATTCTGATCGGGCAGAACCCCGTGATAGCGTACAAAGCCATGATCGAAGGGGCTTTCGGAAATATCCAGGCTCTGGCCGATACGGTGATAAAAACCACGCCGCTCATCCTAACAGGACTCGCCGTTGGATTTGGTTTCAGAGCAGGGCTATTCAACATAGGAGCGGAAGGACAGATGATCATGGGAGGGATTCTGGCAACTGTCGTTGGAATGCACATGAGAGGAATACCGCCATTACTCGCTATCCCTCTTACGATGATTGCCGGCATGCTGGGAGGTGCCGTCTGGGCCTCTATAGCCGGTTATCTGAAGGCAAAAACGGGAGCACACGAAGTTGTGTCAACCATAATGCTGAACTGGATTGCAACCTACATATCCTCCTACCTCATCACGGGACCACTGGCAGTGGGATCGGGTACCCCAAAAAGCCCAGAAATTGCTCCTTCTGCCAAACTTCCTCCTATTGTTACAGTTGGCGCCTTAGAAATGACCTCCGGTATTCTGATTTCAATCCTTTCAGCGGTGGTTATATACATCGTTCTGGAGAAGACGAAAACTGGCTATGAGGTGAAAGCAGTTGGATTCAATCCGTACGCGGCAGAATATGGAGGAATAAACATCTCAAAGAACATCGTCATGTGTATGGCAATAAGCGGAGCGCTGGCGGGTCTTGCTGGAGCCCTGGAAGTGATGGGGTTACATCACAGGTTCCTAGGAACACTCTCCGGCGGAAAGGGCTTCGATGGAATCTCGATCGCGCTGATCGGACAAAACCATCCCATAGGCATCATCTTCGCCTCATTTCTCATAGCTGCTCTGCGAACTGGATCGAGCAACATGCAGTTCGTTGGGGTACCAAAACACATCGTCACAATCATACAGGGTATCGTCATATTCCTCGTCGCAGCCGACAGGATTGTTAAAACCCTTCTCAGGTTCAGGAAGGTGAAAAGATGAAAATACTGGAAGTGCTCTGGAACATTTTCTCGAATCCCCTCTTTTACAAGCTCACTCTCACAGCTTCCACTCCTCTTCTTTTCGCATCCCTTGGAGGTGTTTTCAGTGAAGTTACAGGGGTTGTGAACATCGCCCTTGAAGGAATAATGCTCCTTGGAGCGTTTTCTTCGGTGGTGATCACATACTACACCGGAAACGTGTGGCTCGGTTTCTTGCTTTCCATCCCCATAGGGATCGGATTTTCCTGGTTCCACGCCTGGGCGAGTATCAAATGGAGAGGTAACCAGATAGTGAGCGCGACGGCGTTGATACTGGTCGCGCAGGGTCTGACAGGTTTTCTCATGGAACCGATATTCGGTCAGCCGGGGCAGACACCTTATGTGGGTCGAATCGAAGAGATCACACTACCTGGAATTTCCTCCATTCCTTTCATCGGAGAAGCCATCGGAACCATCAGTCCAATAGTTCTCATAGCCTTCGCAATGGTCTTTTTTGCGTGGTTTTTGATCTACAAGACCCCACTGGGTCTCAGAATGAGGGCAGTAGGTGAAAATCCCGAGGCCGCCGATACTCTCGGTGTTGACGTCTTCAAAATAAGGTACTTCGGAGTTCTCATGAGCGGTGCTCTGGCGTCCATGGGAGGAGCGTTCCTTTCCATAGGAGAGGTCGGTAACTTCAGGGAACTCATGACGGGAGGAAGGGGCTTCATTGCCCTTGCGGCCATGATCCTTGGAAATTGGAATCCCATAGGTGCCATGTGGGCCTGCCTCATGTTTGGTATGTCAGAAGCTCTGGCCAATCAACTTCAGAGCAGTCCCATTCTCAACGTACCCGCTACGGCAAAACCGTTGTTCAATCTCTTTCCGTTCGTTGTTACCCTCGTTGTCGTGGCTGGCCTGATAGGAAGAACTAGACCACCAGCAGCCGATGGTGTTCCCTATGAAAAAGAAGAGTAAGACCTCATGAAATCCAGGACCAACTTCGTTGCCCTCACATCATCTTCGTTGTACAGGAGCATCTGCTTTAGAAGCTCCTCGTTTCTCGTTTTTTTCCATTTCTCATAAAGCCGCAGTATTTCATAACCATTCAGAGACGTTCTCCAATCGTACCCCAGATACTTAGCGATTCTTTTGAGTGAGTAGGACATAACCGGAAAAACGAAGTGATTCCTCAGAATTGAGAACACATCGAGAAAATTCATCCTTTTGTTTCTGCCGATCAATGAAATCAGCTTTCTCTTCTCTGGTCCATGATAATGGTAGAGAACACTTCCATCATCCAGAGAGTTCAAAAATGCGATCAGATCTTCTTGATCTTCTTCCAGAAAATATCTGTACTCATCACCTATTAAAAACCCATAGAGAAAATCACTCTCTTCCGCTGGATGATACTCTATGTCAACTATTGTTCCTTCTGGAAGATCTTCCGGAGGAGTTATCATTATCACTCTATTCTCGAGAAACGCCCTCGCCGCCATGATGAACCTTTTTCCCTTCTCTTTTCCAAATACCTTTTCCAGGATTCTCTGGTCCGCCCCTGCGAGATCTTCCAGCGTTTCTATACCCATTCCATAGAGAACCCTGTACGTTTCTTCTCCTATCCCGTTCACCAGAAGCAAACTCTTCTCTTCAAGAAGCTTCCCTTCGCAATCTTCGAGAAAATCACAGTATCTACAGTGTTTTCCCACTCTGGGATGAGGATCATCATCTAATGTCAACATTTCTCTCAAAACATCTTCGACGATGGGTATCAGATTTTTCCAGTTTTCCATCTTTCTTGAGAAGCTGTCGGATACGATCTCCACTCCAGAAACCTTCAGACCAGCTTTTGAGAAAACCAGGGCATGATAAGCGCTCTCAAGGATGTATTTGTCTTTAAACCTTTTTGCGTTCTTTCTTAGAATAATTCTCCATCCATCCCTTTCTTTCACAACCAGATCGGGATTTGAAACCAATCCATGACCCTCAAACTCACACACGATCACAGGATTTTCGAGAGGGAATCCAGCCTCCATTAACTCCTCCGAAAAATTCGGAGAAACCTCTTTTGAAATTTTTTTTGAAAGGTAATATCGCCTTGGACACACCAAGAAATTTTCCATATCTTCGTAGCTTATTGTCATCGAATAATCCCTCCACAATTTCGACGTGGTAGAATATTTCTGAAGTTTATTATACTGACAATCGGAGGTGCTCAACATGGATGAACGCACGGAACTTTTGAAAAGAATAGAAGAGCTGGAAGAGAAGCTGCGGCAATGCCAGCAGAGAGAGCAGGAGCTCGAGGCTCTGATAGAAGAATACAACGAAGTCATGAAGAAACAATTCCAGGTGTTCGACGATTTCTTTGAAAAGCTGGGAACTACAAAAATGATCGATCCACTGACAAGAGTGTACGCGAAAGACCATTTCCTGAGACTCCTATCTTATCAACATCAGAGGGCCTTCGAAGAGAACACACCTTACACGATATTCTTTGTGAAAACAAAGGTATCTGAGAATGAAAGAGAAAAAGCGCTGATGAAGATAGGAAAAGTTCTCAAAGAATGCGTGAGGGTACCCTTAGATAGTGTGGGCAGATACTCCGATGATACTTTTGCACTCTTCGTAATCGGTGTTGGAAAAGAAACGGCTCCGAATATAGAAGAGAGAATAAAAAATCACATCGAAAGTATAGGAGACATCGAATACTCGATTGCATACAAAAGCTATCCTGAAGATTTCATGGATCTGGAAAAGGCGATCCTCGATCTTGAAAAGGCGGTGGCTTGATTGGGCAAACTGGTCGTTCAGGGTGGTACCGTTCTCGAAGGAGAAGTGGAGATATCGGGTTCAAAAAACGCTGCTCTTCCAATAATGGCAGCGGCGATTCTATGCGATGAAGAGATAATTCTCAAAAACGTACCGAGACTCCAAGATGTCTTCGTCATGATAGACATCCTGAGATCCATTGGATTCAGAGTGGAATTCGACGAGAACGAACTGAAGATCAAAAGAGAAAACGATATCTCACAGGAAGTACCTTACGAACTTGTCAGGAAGATGAGGGCGTCCTTCAACGTGCTCGGTCCGATCGCTGTGAGAACTAGAAGGGCGAAAGTTGCTCTTCCAGGCGGGTGTTCCATAGGTGTCAGACCTGTGGACTTTCATCTTGAAGGTCTCAAAAAAATGGGATTCTCGATAAAAGTGGAACACGGCTTTGTTGAAGCCACCTTTGAAAGAAGAACCGACCAGGTGACGATTACCCTTCCTTTTCCAAGCGTTGGTGCCACGGAACACCTGATGACCACAGCGGCTCTCCTGGAAGGCACTCGTGTGGTGATAGAAAACGCCGCCATGGAACCTGAAATCGTGGACCTTCAAAATTTCATAAACAGAATGGGTGGACGTATTGAAGGAGCCGGAACCAGCCGAATAGTGATTGAAGGCGTGGAGAAAATGCAGGGAGTTGAATACAGCATCATTCCCGATCGAATAGAAGCTGGAACGTACCTGGTAGCCATCGCAGCAAGTCGAGGAAAAGGTCTGGTGAAGAACGTGAACCCGGATCATCTCACGAACTTTTTTGAGAAACTAGAAGAAACAGGGGTAAAACTTAAAGTTTTTGGAAACGAAGTAGAGATCGAAATGAGAGAAAGACCAGAAGCGGTGGATGTTACAACGAATCCGTACCCTGGTTTTCCCACGGATCTCCAACCTCAGATGATGGCGTATCTATCGATAGCGTCGGGAGTCTCGGTTATAACCGAAAACGTCTTCAAAACGAGGTTCTTACACGTGGACGAGTTGAAAAGAATGGGAGCGGACATAGAAGTTTCTGGAAACGTTGCCATAGTGAAAGGAGTTGAAAAGCTCAGCGGTGCCCCTGTTGAGGGAACGGATCTCAGAGCAACCGCTGCCCTTCTCATAGCGGGAATCATAGCGGATGGTGTTACAGAGATAAGCAACGTTGAACACATATTCAGAGGTTACGAAGATGTCATAGACAAATTCAGCAAACTGGGAGCAAAAATCGAGTATGTCGAAAAAGAAAATTGAAAGAATAAAAGAGATCGAAACCACACTGTGGGACAACCTTGAAAAATGCGAACTCTGTCCTCGAAAATGCGGTGTTGATAGATACAGAACCACCGGTATCTGTGGACTACCCGCCAGAGCGAAGATATCCAACGCGGTTCTTCACTTCGGTGAAGAACCTCCCATCTCTGGAAAGACGGGTGCGGGTACGGTGTTCTTCAGCGGTTGTAACATGAAATGTGTATACTGTCAAAACATGGGATTCAGTCAGAAAGGGATAGGAACAGAGGTTGAAGTGGAAGACCTTGCGGAGATATTCTTGATCCTGCAAAAACACGGTGCGAAGACCCTGAATCTTGTCACCCCCACACCACACCTTCCGTTCATAATCTCAGCCCTGAGAATCGCCATTGAAAATGGATTGAACCTCCCCATCGTCTACAACACCAGCGGATACGAAGATCCTGAGATTCTCAGACTTTTAGAAGGTGTCGTTGATATCTATCTTTCCGATGTGAGATATTCGGACAACGAAGCTTCTAAGAAGTACTCAAAAACCCCGGATTACTGGACAGTTGTTCAGAAGGCCATCGTTGAGATGTTCAGACAGGTGGGAATCTTCGATGAAGAAAAAATGAAAGGTCTCATTGTGAGAATTCTTGTTCTTCCTGGAAACGTGGTGGATTATTCTGAAATTTTTTCTTTCCTTTCAAGCTTGTCCACACGGATTCCTCTCTCCATAATGAATCAGTACATCCCTCACTTTGACGCCCAGAAATTTCCCGAAATAAGCAGAAAACTGAACCAGGACGAGTACGAAAAAATTTTAGAACTGGCTGAAAGATACGGTTTTACCGAAGGATGGTATCAATCTGAAGAAAAAGAGAGAGTGACCGCCAGAGGCCTGAAGGAAATCTCCGAAAAATTACAATTTTTAAGGTTAAAAACCCATAATTCCTATTAAGCAGTCGAAAATGGAGAAAACAACAGATATCCGACCTTGATTTTAAATTATTTCCCGCATATAATTAATGAGAAGATAATATTACGATCCAAAAGGAGGAATCGAAGTTGAAATACAACTCTCCGAGAATAAAAATCCTCAACAAAAAGAGCATCCTCAAGGTGATTCACGAAAACCATCCCATCTCCAGATCAGACATATCGGAGGTCACAGGGCTCACGCCGAGCAGTGTAACAAGACTCACGAAAGAACTCATAGATGAAGGTTATATAAGAGAGATCGGTACGATGGGGAAAAATTCTCCCGGAAGAAGAAGAATTCTCCTCGATCTAAGAAAGAACGCCTTTTTGAGTTTAGTCTTCGATATAGGAGTGAATATAACGACCTACGGTGTTGGATTTTTCGACGGAGAAGTAGAACCGAGGGGAACTTTCAACACACCGAGGGAACCAGTGGAATTCTTCAACATAGTCAAAGAAATCTACGAACGCATCTCAGGTGAATATAGAATTTCAAGAATCTCTCTTTCCGTTCCAGGAATGGTTGATATGGAAGAAAAGAAAATACTTCTCGCCCCAAACCTTGAGTGGGAGAATGTGAGTATAAAAGAACTCCTCAAAGTCGATGTTCCCGTTCTTGCGGACAACGAGGCGAATCTTTCCATGCTCGCCGAAAAGTACCACTCAGAAGATCTGAGAAACGTGAAAGAAGCCGTTTTTATCATCATAAGAGAGGGTGTTGGAGCGGGATTGATGATCGATGGAAAGATCTTCAGAGGTCCTTCTTTTACAGCGGGTGAAGCAGGGCACATGACAGTGAACATGTACTCCGACAGGCAGTGCCACTGTTCCAACTGGGGTTGCTGGGAACTCGTCTCTTCGATCAACTGGGCGATCGAGCAGTACGGGAAAGAACTCCCTGGAAAAAACGCAATAGAGAAATTCCAGGCGCTGAAGCAGAGAAACGATGCAAAAAGAATACTGATGAAATTTGCGGAAAACATAGCGGTCGGCATCGTGAACCTGGTGAACATATTGAATCCTGAACTCGTGATCCTTGGTGGGGAAGTCGTCGATCTTGGTGATAGTTTTCTCGATATTGTAAAAGACTTTGTCCATCAAAGAGCTTTGAAGGCCGCTGTGAAGGATCTGAAAATCAGAACCACAGAATTCAGAAACATCAGTTCCAACCTCGTGGGCGCGGCCGTACTGGCTGTCGAGGACATAATAGAAGAAGTCAAATAAAGGAGGTGACAGTATGTTCAAAATTTCATCCTATCTTCCAACGGAGATCATTTTCAGGGTGGGAGCGGTGGACGAACTGGAAGAAAGGGCAAAAAAGCTCGGAAAAAAAGCATTGATTGTGACAGGGCGCTCCAGCACTAAGAAGACCGGCCTTTTGCAGAGAGTGGTAGATCTTCTCAAGAAAGCAGGAGTGGAAAGTTTCGTCTTCGACAAAATAATTCCCAACCCGATATCGGATCACGTCGATGAGGCTGCAGAAATCGTGAGAAAAGAGAAAATAGATTTCATCATAGGACTTGGTGGAGGAAGTCCAATAGACAGCGCAAAAGCGATTTCTATTACCGCTCCGAATGAAGGAAAATTCTGGGATTACGTTCCCGTAGGTGGTGGAAAGATTCCAGAAAAATCCATCCCCGTTGTTGCTATACCCACCACACACGGAACGGGAACCGAGGCAGATCCATTTGCGGTGATCACAAATCCCCAAACGAAAGAAAAAGTGGGAATAGGCTATAGAAACACCTTTCCCGTTCTCTCCCTTGTGGATCCTGAAGTGATGAAGACATTACCGAAAGACCAGACCGCGTACACCTCTATGGATGCGTTCTATCACGCTATAGAAGCCTTCCTCAACGTGAATGCGAATCCTTACTCGGATGTCCTCGCCCTGGACGCCATGAAAAGGATTGTGACATATCTCCCAGTTGCTTACGAGAACGGAGAAGATATGGAAGCCAGAACGAACCTCGCCTGGGCCAGTACTGAAGCAGGAATCACAGAGACTCTGACCGGTGTGATCGCAAACCACGCGCTGGAGCATGGTCTCAGTGGTTTCTATCCAGAAATCACCCATGGTCTTGGTCTGTGCATCACAGGTCCGTACCTGTTCGAATACATCTTCGATCACGCCTACGAGAGACTCGCCATCGTTGGAAGGGAAGTGTTCGGCGTTTACGAAACAGACGATAGAAAAGCTGGAAGGATCGCTATCAAGAAACTGAGAGACTTCCAGGAAATGTTCGGTCTCAACAAGAGACTCAGTGAACTGGGTGTGAAAAAAGAGGATATTCCAAAGATGGCAGAAACCGGCTACAGGATACTGAATGGAGTGGTTGTTGTAACTCCCGGTAACTTAACCGCGAAGGACATGGAAGAAATATTCAACAGGTGTTACTGAGGAGGAGATAGCTTGGCTTCGAAATTTAAGAAGAGAACTTTCAGAGAACTCGGCCCTTTAGTTGCTCTCGTCAGTCTGGCTGTCTTCACGGCTATCCTGAATCCCCGCTTTCTGACGGCATTCAATCTTCAGGCTCTCGGAAGGCAGATAGCGATCTTTGGCCTGTTAGCTATCGGTGAAACCTTTGTCATCATCTCCGGGGGAGGAGCCATCGACCTCTCCCCCGGTTCTATGGTGGCGCTCACAGGGGTAATGGTCGCCTGGCTCATGACTCACAGTGTTCCCGTGTGGATCTCTGTGATTCTCATTCTATTGTTTTCTATAGGAGCAGGTGCGTGGCACGGCTTGTTCGTCACAAAACTCAGGGTTCCCGCCTTTATCATCACCCTTGGAACACTGACAATCGCCCGAGGCATGGCAGCCGTGATCACAAAGGGATGGCCTATAATCGGACTCCCGTCTTCTTTTTTGAAAATCGGGCAGGGTGAATTTTTGAAGATACCGATCCCGGTGTGGATTCTCCTTGCAGTGGCTCTTGTGGCAGATTTCTTCCTCAGAAAGACCGTTTACGGAAAACACCTGAGGGCTTCCGGCGGTAACGAAGTCGCCGCAAGATTTTCCGGGGTGAACGTGGACAGGGTGAGAATGATAGCGTTCATGGTATCAGGGTTCCTTGCCGGTGTGGTGGGGATAATCATTGCGGCAAGGCTTTCTCAAGGGCAACCAGGTGTTGGTAATATGTACGAACTCTATGCCATAGCCTCTACCGTGATCGGTGGAACGAGTCTCACGGGAGGAGAAGGAAGTGTTTTAGGAGCAATCGTAGGCGCGAGTATCATTAGTCTTCTCTGGAACGCTCTCGTTCTTCTCAACGTTTCGACGTACTGGCACAATGTAGTCATCGGAATCGTCATAGTTGTGGCAGTAACTCTCGACATATTGAGAAGGAGACTTGCAAGCAAATAACAGGTGGGTGGGTCATGAAAAGACTTCTGGTTTTTCTTTCGATCTTTTTGACAACAGTTTTGCTTTTTTCAATTGATTCAAAAGTGAACTCCAAGGAGGAAAACGGAGTGAAACTGGTGGCGCTCACTTTCGATGACGGTCCTGATGTAAAACTCACCTCCGCAGTACTGGACACTCTTGAAAAACACGGTGTTGTAGCTACCTTTTTCGTTGTGGGACAGAGGTTGAACGAAAGTACTCGAGCTATCCTCGAAAGAATGATATCCATGGGATGTGAAATAGGAAATCACTCGTGGAATTATGAACCACTTGACAAAAAAGATCCTGAGACGATAAAAGATCACATCGAACGCACGAACGAGCTTATCAAGAAATACGCAGGAAAAGAACCTCGATTCTTCAGGCCACCAAACTTGGCAGTGAGCGGTACCATGTTCGATGTGATAAACATGCCGTTTGTGAGTGGCGTTCTCGGTTACGACTGGGCAGGATGCGATAGAGATCCCCAAAAGATAGTAAACAACGTACTGAAAGGCGTAAGAGATGGTGCAATAATTCTTCTTCACGACGTACAGCCGGAGCCGCATCCGATCGTCGAAGTCCTGGAGATACTGATCCCAGAATTGAAAAAACGTGGATACGAATTCGTCACTCTGAGCGAGCTTTTCAAAAGAAAAGGAGTGAACCCTGAAGATCCGGTGTACAGAAAAAAGATGTGGGTGTATGTGGAATAAACCATCTTTCAAGGGGGTGTTATCATGAGGAAACTTCTGGTTTTTCTTTCGGTTCTCCTGGTTGCTGGTCTGTCGCTGGCTCTCACCATAGGTGTTATCGGAAAATCCGTCCATCCTTACTGGTCACAGGTGGAACAGGGTGTTAAAGCGGCGGGGAAGGCCCTCGGAGTGGATACGAAGTTCTTCGTCCCACAAAAGGAAGATATCAACGCCCAGCTTCAGATGCTCGAATCTTTCATAGCCGAGGGCGTGGACGGTATTGCGATCGCACCGTCCGATCCAACTGCAGTCATCCCCACCATCAAGAAAGCCCTTGAGATGGGTATTCCTGTTGTCACTCTCGATACAGACTCTCCAGACAGCGGAAGGTACGTCTACATCGGAACGGACAACTACCAGGCGGGTTACACAGCCGGTCTCATCATGAAGGAGCTCCTTGGAGGAAAGGGTAAGGTCGTCATAGGAACGGGTTCACTGACGGCTATGAATTCCCTTCAGAGAATCCAGGGGTTCAAAGACGCCATCAAGGATTCAGAGATAGAAATAGTCGACATTCTCAACGATGAAGAAGACGGTGCAAGGGCTGTGTCTCTGGCGGAAGCTGCCCTCAATGCCCATCCAGATCTCGATGCATTTTTCGGTGTGTACGCCTACAACGGACCTTCTCAGGCACTCGTGGTGAAAAATGCTGGAAAAGTTGGGAAAGTGAAGATCGTCTGTTTCGATACAACACCCGATATTCTTCAGTACGTGAAAGAGGGAGTTATTCAGGCAACAATGGGGCAGAGACCTTACATGATGGGATACCTGTCAGTCACAGTTCTTTATCTGATGAACAAGATAGGTGTTCAGAACACTCTGATGATGCTTCCGAAAGTCAAGGTTGATGGAAAGGTTGACTACGTGATCGACACAGGTGTTGACGTGGTCACACCAGAGAACCTCGATGAATATTTGAAGAAGATGGAAGAACTCGGAATTCCAATAAAATTCTGAAAAACACGAGGAGGGGTGTTTCCCCTCCTCGTTTTCAGGGGTGATCGAATGGAGATACTGAAAGCAAAGGGCATAGTGAAAAGATTCCCTGGAGTTGTGGCTGTGGACAACGTCGATTTTGAGGTTTACGAAAACGAGATTGTCTCTCTGATAGGTGAAAATGGTGCTGGTAAATCCACCCTCATAAAAATTCTGACGGGTGTCCTCAAACCTGATGCGGGAGAAATTCTGGTCAACGGCGAAAGGGTAGAATTTCACTCTCCGGTCGACGCGTTCAAAAAGGGTATAAGTGTTATCCATCAGGAACTGAACCTGTGTGACAACATGACTGTGGCGGAAAACATCTTTCTCGCCTATGAAGCTGTCAGAGGACAGAAAAGAACCCTTTCCAGTAGAGTTGATGAGAACTATATGTACACAAGATCTAAAGAACTGCTCGATCTCATCGGCGCCAAATTCTCTCCAGACGCTCTGGTGAGAAATCTCACCACCGCCCAGAGACAGATGGTGGAGATATGTAAGGCACTGGTTAAAGAACCCAGGATCATCTTCATGGATGAACCCACATCATCTCTCACTGTCGAAGAGACAGAAAGACTCTTCGAAATCATAGAAATGTTGAAAAGTAGAGGTATTTCTGTCGTTTTCGTTTCACATAGACTGGACGAAGTTATGAGGATAAGTGACAGGATCGTTGTGATGAGAGACGGAAAAAGAGTCGGCGAGTTGAAAAAAGGAGAATTCGATGTGGACACGATCATAAAAATGATGGTAGGACGTGAAGTGGAGTTTTTCCCACACGGAATTGAGACCAGACCCGGAGAAATTGCACTCGAAGTCAAAAACCTGAGATGGAAGGATAAAGTGAAGAATGTTTCTTTTGAAGTGAGAAAGGGAGAAGTTCTGGGATTCGCGGGACTTGTGGGGGCTGGAAGAACTGAAACGATGCTCTTGGTGTTCGGAGTGAATCAAAAGGAATCTGGAGACATATACGTTAACGGAAGGAAAGTTGAAATAAAAAATCCGGAAGATGCCATAAAGATGGGGATAGGACTCATTCCTGAAGACAGAAAACTTCAGGGACTCGTTTTGAGAATGACTGTGAAGGACAACATCGTGCTCCCATCACTGAAAAAAATCAGCAAATGGAGGCTCGTGCTCGATGAAAGAAAAGAAGAAGAGATCTCAGAAGACTATGTAAAAAGACTCTCCATAAAAACGCCTTCCATTTATCAAATAACAGAAAATCTATCGGGCGGAAACCAGCAGAAAGTGGTCCTTGCCAAATGGCTCGCCACGAATGTGGATATTCTGATCTTCGACGAACCAACACGCGGAATAGACGTTGGTGCAAAGGCAGAAATACACAGAATGATCAGAGAACTCGCCGCACAGGGAAAAGCTGTGATCATGATCTCTTCGGAACTCCCAGAAATACTGAATCTCAGCGATAGAATAATCGTCATGTGGGAAGGTGAAATCACAGCCGTTCTGGACAACAGAGAGAAAAAAGTCACCCAGGAGGAAATAATGTACTACGCATCTGGACAGAAAAAACAGAACGGGAGGGTCGCATAATGAACCTGTACGTGGGACTCGATGTGGGAACGACCGGCGTCAAGGGAATTCTTGTGAACGAGAAGGGAGAGATTCTCGCTACTGCGAACGAAAGACTAATGATGCTCACTCCTCAGCCCGCCTGGGCAGAGCAGGATCCCTTCTCCTGGTGGGAGGCGGTGAGAAAAATACTGAAAAACCTCTCCGACAGATCGAAAGAAATGGGCGGCAAAATAAGAGCGATCTCCACCAGCGGGCAGATGCACAGTCTTGTAGCAATAGATGACAACGGTAAAGTCCTGAGAAATGCCATCCTCTGGTGCGATCAGAGAACATACAAAGAGTGTGAAGAAGCCACCCAGATCCTCGGCGGAGAGGAAAACGTTCTCAAGCTCGTCGGAAATCCTATTTTGCCCGGTTTCACACTCCCAAAAATACTCTGGATCCGAAAGCATGAACCTGAGATCTACGAAAAAATCTCAAAAATCATGCTTCCGAAAGATTTCATAAACTACATGCTCACCGGTGAGGTGAAAACGGAGCATTCCGACGCCTCCGGAACGGTGATGTACAGTGTGTCAAAGATGGAATGGAACAAGGACGTATTGAAAGAACTCAACATACCGGAAAGTGTTCTTCCAGAGATAATACCGTCGAACGGCGTGGTTGGAAATGTGAAACCCGAAGTAGCGTCGGATCTCGGTCTCTCCGAAGACACGCTTGTGATAGGCGGAGGAGCCGACAACGCCTGTGCAGCTCTTGGAATAGCCGTCGTAGAACCGGGTGACGTGATGGTGAGTCTCGGTACTTCAGGAACCGTTCTGGCACCCACAAAAGGGAATCAGCCCGATCCAAAGGGTAGAGTACATTTCTTTGCACACACCGTTCCAGAAACAAGATACCACATGGGTGTGATGCTCTCCGCTACCTATTCACTGGAGTGGTTCAAGGAAAAATTCCTGAGCGAAGATTACGAAACAATCAACGAAGAGGTGGATAAAATTCCTGCAGGATCAAACGGGATAATCTTCCTGCCGTATCTCAACGGTGAAAGGACACCACACAGAGATCCATTCGCGAGGGGTGTTTTCTTCGGTATATCCTCGTACAACACCAAGTGGGATATGGTGAGAGCCATATTCGAAGGCGTTGCCTTCGGTATCAAAGATTCGTTCGATATACTGAGAGAACTCAAGGTGGTTCTCAACAGTGTGAGAATTACAGGAGGAGGTTCAAAGAGCAGGGTATGGAACAAAATGCTCGCAGATATGACAGGATTGAGAATACAAAAACCAGCCGTGGATGAAGGGGCGTCTTACGGTGCAGCGATCCTCGCAGTGTCTGGCTCAATGGGAGAAAATCCCGCGAAAATTTCGAAAGAGTGGTTCCGCGTGAAGAGTTACACTGACCCTGCTGTTGAAAACACAGAAACCTACGAAAAACTACACGAGAAATTCAAAAAACTCTACACATCTCTCAAAGAGATGTTCAGATCTTGAAAAGAGGGCGCTCTGCCCTCTTTATTGAAAGAGTTCAAGTAGTTCTTTTCGAGTTCTTTCGAAGTACTCATTCTCAAGTGCCCAGGAAAACCCTAGTTTTTCGTAAAAATCCTTCACACGCCATCGATAGTGCATGTCGTCGATAAACACGCAATCCACGTGAGGTTTCAACACGCTCGCCAGCTTTTTCGGGTTCATGGGAAGCATGGGACTGATGAAAACACAGGTCCTTATTCCATTTTCTTTCAGCACCTTCAAAACCTCCACTCTCTCCTCTATGGAACTCGCGTTGGGCTCGAACATCTTCCGGATTTCGTCGTCATCAGTTGTGACGCTGAGTCCAACCGAGATTCTTCTCATCTTCTTAAACAGGTCCAGGTCCCTTAAAACGAGTGTGGATTTTGTGAGAATCATCACCTCGATTTCCAGAAGCGGGAACTCCAGAAAGACTTCGAGACATCTTCGAGTGAGCTTGTACTCTTTCTCGATAGGTTGATACGGATCACACATGGTGCTCATGAAAACGTGGTGTGGTTTCTTCTTGATGATATCTTTTCTGAGAACTTCGGCTATGTTTCGTTTCACGATGATTTCTGACTTCCAGTTCATCTCTCTGTATCGCCGTGCGTAATCACTGGCGTAACAGTACACACAGGCATTGGTACAGCCCACGTAAGGGCTGAGAGTGTACCTTCTTTTCGATTCGGAATAAGTCAGTGCGCTCTTAACATTTATCTCTTTTACTCTCATCTTCAAAAGGATACCATGGGAAATTCTTTAGAAATTTTCCGATACTGTTTCAGAATATCCACCGGGATGGTGATGTATAATTTCTCGGGAAACCCTACCAAATGTTGAATCGCTGTGAAAAAATACACAATATGTTGTTAAAAAATAGGAGGGAGAGCATGAAGTTGTCCGATTTGATCTCAAAGTGGATCGATGTTGAACCTTCAAAAAATGCTCAGATAATCCTCAGAGACAGGTATTTCATGAAGGATCTGGATGGGAATTATCTGGAAACGAAATGGGAAGACGTGGCAAGAAGGGTGGCAAGAGTTGTAGCAACGGCAGAGCTTCTGAACCCATCGTACAAGAAGAACGAAAAACTCGACAGAATAAAAGAATGGGAGGATACCTTCTTCAGAGTTTTGAAAGCGAGGATCTTCATTCCAAACAGTCCCACCCTCTTCAACGCAGGACTCGGGGTGAAGCACGATCTCCTGTGGAAGCCCATCGATCAGATGACACTGGAAGATTACGAAGAAATTTACAGATCGAGAAACCATCTTCATATGCTCTCCGCGTGCTTCGTAGTACCCGTTGGCGACAGCATCGAAGAGATCTTTGAAGCGGTGAAAGAGTACGCACTCATAACGAAAGTGGGAGGAGGAGTGGGGAGTAACTTTTCTGAGTTGAGGCCGAAGGGCAGTTTTGTGGCAGGCACACACGGAAAAGCGTCCGGTCCCGTTTCTTTCATGCACGTTTTCAACTCCGCCATCTCCGTTGTGAAACAGGGTTACAGAAGACGCGGGGCACTGATGGGCATCTTGAACATAAACCATCCCGACATAGAAGAATTCATAGACGCAAAGAAAGAAAACACGGGAGAAGCGGTGCTGAACTTCTTCAACCTCTCTGTTGGATTTCCAATGGACAAGAAAGAGATTCTGAAACTCTACGAAGAAGACGGTGAACTCGAGCTTTCTCATCCAAGAAGCACGATCAGGAAGAAGGTTAAGATCAGAGAACTCTTCAGAAAGATCGCTACAAATGCCTGGAAGAGTGGAGACCCGGGACTTGCCTTCCTCGGAGAGATGAACAAATACTATCCACTCTACCCGCACAGAAAGATCAACTCGACCAACCCGTGCGGTGAGATCGGGCTTTCAGATTACGAAGCCTGCAACCTCGGTTCCATCGATGTTGCAAAGTTCTACAACAATGGTTTTGTGGATTTAGAAGCGCTTCAGGAACTCGTTCAGATAGCCGTTCGTTTCCTCGACAACGTCATCGACGTGAACGTGTTTCCTATAGACAAGATCACAAAAGCAGTCAAAGAGAGCAGAAGGCTCGGTCTTGGAATAATGGGATTTGCCGATCTCCTCTACAAGCTCGAAATTCCTTACAATTCTCAGGAAGCTCGTGATTTCGCGGCCAATCTCATGGCTTTCATAGCGCTCCACGCGCATAGAACTTCCTATGAACTCGGAAAAGAAAAAGGGAACTTCCCGCTCCTTGAGATCTCGAGGTACAGAACGGAAGACAATTTCGTGCCTTTCGCTATGGGTATGAGCAACTACGACGATGAAATAAGAGAAGTCATGAAGATGACAAAAGAGTTTAGAAGAAACGTCGCTCTTCTGACGATCGCACCCACCGGTTCGATCTCGAACATAGCGGACACTTCGTCGGGACTGGAACCAAACTTCCTCCTCGCGTACACCAGATTCGTGACGAAGGAAGACGGAACGAAAGAGCCTCTTCTCTACGTGAACCAGGTGCTCAGAGAGAAATTGAATCCGGAGATTCTCAAGAGGATAGAGAAAGAACTCATAGAGAAGGGAAGCTTGAAGGATATCCCGGATGTTCCAGAGAAGATAAAGAAGGTCTTCGTAGTCGCACTCGATATAGATCCAATGGATCACCTCCTCATGCAGGATGCCTTCCAGAGGTACGTTGATAACAACATCTCCAAAACGATCAACATGCCTCAGAGCGCAACCGTGGATGATGTTCTCAACGTGTACCTTGAAGCTCTCAGAACAAACGTTAGGGGCATCACCGTGTACAGAGACGGTTCTTTACAAACACAGGTGCTGACGAAAGCCTTGAAAACACCGGAGGCTCCAAAGGTTCAGTTCTTCGTCGTCGATGAGAAGCTGAAGCTCCATCCGAGACCGAGAAAAGATACTCTCAGAAGCGTCACGAGAAAGTACAAGAGGCCCGATGGCACCACTTACATAACGATATCCTTCGACGACACAGGAGAAGCGGTGGAGATATTCATTTCCAACGGCAGTGAGATGGCCGAAGCGATAGGAAGACTCTCCTCAATAGCTCTCAGAGCGGGAGTTTCCATAGATGAAATAGTAGAACAGCTTTCGAAGGTGAAAGGAGAGTACTGCAAGGGTCTAGCTGAAGAAATCAAGAAAGCGCTTGAAGACTTCGCAAAACTGTGGCTCAGAACGGGTGAAGAAGCACCAGAGAGTGAGGAAGAACCGATCGAAAGAGAAAAGTTCATAGTGGCGCACAACCTCAGATGGCAAAGCGGTTACTACGTGGATGACGAAGGAAACGTGTACTGTCCCGTTTGTCTCTCAAAGAATTCCCTGATAAAGCAAGAGGGATGCGTGAGCTGTAAGAACTGCGGCTGGTCAAAGTGTGAGTGAGGAGATGAGAGCATGAAGGTTGTGCCAGCCCAGAGGTGTGTATACTCGTTTTCAGCGAACATGGCACCCGTAGAAGAGGTATACCCTGGTGAACAGGTCGTGTTCGAAACACTCGACGCACTCGGTGGTAGTTACGATAAAATCGATTTTTCGAAGGTGAATCCAGCGACGGGACCTGTATTTGTCAACGGTGTAAAGCCCGGAGACACACTGAAAGTTCGGATAAAGAGGATAGAACTTCCTCGAAGAGGAGTGATCGTAACTGGCAAGGGGTTCGGAGTTCTCGGTGACGAAGTAGAGGGTTTTCACACAAAAGAACTGGAAATAGAGAAATGGGCCGTTCTGTTCGATGGTGTGAGGATTCCAATTCATCCGATGGTAGGAGTGATCGGGGTCGCACCTCAGGAAGGAGAGTACCCAACGGGAACGGCCCACAGACACGGAGGAAACATGGACACGAAAGAGATAACAGAAAACGTCACAGTGCACCTTCCAGTGTTCCAGGAAGGTGCACTTCTTGCTCTGGGAGACGTCCACGCGACGATGGGAGACGGAGAAGTGTGTGTCTCCGCGTGCGAAGTCCCTGCAAAAGTGGTCGTGGAGATCGATGTATCCAAAGAAGAAATCAAATGGCCTGTGGTTGAGACAAACGATGCCTACTACATCATCGTTTCTCTTCCAGATATCGAAGAAGCTCTGAAAGAAGTCACACGCGAAACAGTGTGGTTTATCCAGAGGCGGAAAACCATTCCCTTCACAGATGCCTACATGCTCGCCAGCCTCTCCGTCGATGTGGGTATCTCCCAGCTCGTGAATCCCGCTAAGACTGCGAAGGCTCGCATTCCAAAATACATCTTCACGGGGGTATGAGGATGCTCTACGACCTTGCAAAACAGCGAAAGACCGTGAGAAAATTCAGAGAAGAAAAGCCTTCCATTGAGAAGTTGATGTACTGTCTGAAGGTGGCGAACGAGGCTCCTTCGGGAATGAATGCTCAACCCTGGAGATTTCTCGTCGTGGAAGATGAAGAAACGAAAAGACAAATCAGGGAAACCTGTGAAAAGGCCGAGAAAGACTTCTACGAAAACGTGAGAGGAAAACTTAAAGAATGGCTCAACGAAAACAGTTTCAACTGGAAAAAACCCTTTCTCGAAGAAGCACCATATCTTCTGCTCGTGTTCTCAAAAAAAGACGCACCCTATTCGAGAGAATCTGTCTGGCTCGCGATCGGATATCTTCTCCTCGCACTGGAAGAGCAGGGACTTGGAACCGTCCCGTACACACCTCCGAATCCCGATGAACTGACAAAAATCGTGAACACACCATCAGATTTGAGATTTGAGGTGATACTCCCGGTTGGATATCCGGACGATCCGAAACCCAAGTATCCAAGAGAAGAAGTGAAAGTGAGTTTCAACCACTTTTAATCCCCCGGCAGGGGGATTCACACGGTGTATTCTTCCAAAAGTTCACTGTAGTCGTCGAACCAGAGCGCCTGGGAATTCCTCTTGTACACCATGACTTTTCTTCTATTCTTCTCATCGTGTGCTCTATGGTATTTGAAAACGATGAAATTTTTCGTGAGGGCTGCGATTTCTATCTTCCCTGTTCTGTGAGACATAACGTATCTGACCCGCTTGGCGACACCAGATATGTTCGAAATCGCTTTCGTGAAGATCTCGTAACCCTCTTCAATCGGAACGGCGAATTTCCTGTTTCCAGAAACAGGCCTGTTCTGGAACACGTAGTAGGGAGTCACTCCAACAAAGGAAAGTCTGTCCAGAAGCTCACCGAGCACTTCAGGATCGTCGTTTATTCCCCTCAGAAGAGGAGTCTGATTGCAAAGCACCGCTCCTGCGTCTTTCAAAAGATTCACCGCTTCTATCGCTTCCCTGGTCAGTTCCCGGGGGTGGTTGAACTGTGTCATCACGTATATCTTCTTCTCTTTTGTGCTGTACTTTCTGATCATCTTCAACAGATCCGGATCGTCTATTATTCTGTAAGGGTTAAACGCTGGTATCTTGCTACCTATTCTGATAATTTGAACGTGATCTATCTCTCTCAAGGAACTCACTATCTTTTCCAGCTTTTCTGTCGATAAAAGCAGCGGATCTCCTCCCGTGAGCAAAACGTTCGTTATCTCTTTGTGAGTGCGGATGTAATCGAGTTGAGGTGTGATGTCTCGTATGACTTCGGCTCCAACGTTTATGAAGAGTCTCTTCCTGAAACAAAATCTGCAAAATCCACCACAAACATCGTTCACAAGAAAGAGGGCCGTGTCCGGGTATTTGTGCTGAAGCCCCTTTGCAACGGTGTAAGATTTTTCGTTAGAAGCATCCAGCGTTCCCCATTCTTCTAGCTCGTCCTCCTCGGGTACTATGATCTTCCTGATAGGGTCATCAGGGTCTGACCAGTCTATGAGACTCAAGTAATAAGAGTTGGCTCTGAATCGGTACTTTTCCTCTACCCTCTTCAACCTCCCTCTTTCTTCAGGAGACAATTGTTCCACCTGTGTTATGCTGGTGTAGTATTTCACCTTCAATCGAATCACCTCCTGATTTTTGTTTTAACAAAGTTATATTTTCTAAAATAAACCCCTTAAAAAAATCGAAGAACTCAGCTTCGACGAATACGACATCTGCCATCCATTTTCATTATACCATAATACGGTATAATCGGAGAGCACGATGAATACTGAGAAATATATCATCAGTACAATGTTTGAATGATATCTTGAAATCAGCGACTGTGTGTAGTACAATATAACTTGCAAATGCTTTGCATTTGCAGGTGAGAGTATGAGGATGACAAAAAACAGGGAAGCCGTTTTCGAAATAATCGAATCTTCCAGAGTTCCTCTCACTGCCGAGGAGATACATCGAAAACTGGATGTTAATCTCTCCACGGTCTACAGGGCATTGAAGTTTTTAGAGGAAAGAAACCTCGTGGGTTCTTTCAGTGTGGGTGGCCCGAGATACTTCTTCAAGAAGAAAAGACACTATCACTTTTTGATCTGTGAGAAATGCGGGAAGCTCTTTCCTTTCGAAGAATGCGTGGATGAATTTCTTGAAAAACTCCAGAAAAAGTACGATTTTTCTGAAGAAAGTCATCTGTTTCTGATACACGGAATCTGTAAGGAATGCAAAAAGGAGGTGGAAAAATGAGGAGGATTCTTCTCCTTCTAGTACTCATTGTCGCTGTTTTGAATTTCGGCAAAACTATCGTGACCACGATAAACCCGTACTATCTCATCGTTTCTCAGCTGCTCGGCGATACGGCGAGCGTAAAGCTCCTTGTTCCCCCTGGAGCGAATCCACACTTGTTTTCACTAAAGCCTTCCGACGCTAAGACTCTGGAAGAAGCGGATCTGATCGTAGCGAACGGACTCGGATTGGAGCCGTATTTAGAAAAATACAGAGAAAAGACAGTTTTCGTTTCAGACTTCATTCCAGCACTTCTTCTCATCGACGAGAACCCTCACATCTGGCTCGATCCTTTCTTCCTCAAATACTACATTGTTCCTGGACTGTACCAGGTTCTCATCGAGAAATTCCCGGAAAAACAGAGTGAAACAAGACAGAAAGCAGAAGAGATCGTAAGCGGACTGGACACCGTGATCAGAGATTCCTTCAAAACACTCCTCCCTTACACCGGAAAAACAGTGGTGATGGCTCATCCGAGTTTTACGTACTTCTTCAAGGAATTCGGCCTGGAATTGATACCACTCTCCAGCGGTCATGAACACAGCACGAGTTTTTCCACGATCAAAGAGATCCTCAGGAAAAAAGAACAGATTGCTGCCCTGTTCAGAGAACCACAGCAGCCGGCAGAGATTCTCTCGAGTCTCGAAAAAGAACTGAGAATGAAGAGCTTCGTGCTCGATCCCCTCGGAGTGAACGGAGAAAAGACGATCGTGGAACTCCTGAGAAAGAATCTTTCTGTGATCCAGGAGGCGTTGAAATGAAAATCGTGGAAGTGAAGAATCTGACCTACAGAATAAACGATTTTGAGATCCTGAAGAATGTAACCTTCTCCGTGGAAGAAGGTGAATTCGTTGGAATAATCGGCCCGAACGGAGCAGGAAAAACCACACTTGTGAGAATTCTGGTGGGGGAGATAAAGAATTACGAAGGCAAGGTAGAAGTCAGAGGGAAGATAGGATACCTTCCACAGCTCCATCAGGTTCAGAGAGAGTTTCCCATCACCGTAAAAGAGTTCGCTGCGATGGGAATGTACGGCAGGTACAGAAAGATAGACTGGGGAAAGGTGAGATCGACCTTGAAAGATGTGGGGATCCTTCACAAAGAAAACGATCCGATAAAGAACCTCTCAGGTGGTGAATTCCAGAGACTCTCACTCGCGAGGGCCCTTCTTTCAGATCCGGATATTCTCGTATTGGACGAACCTGAGGCTGGAGTGGATGAAATGGGAAAGGCTTCCTTTTACGAGCTTCTGAACCGATTGAGGAAAGAAAAAAATATCACAGTCATCATGGTCAGCCACGACATCGGAATGGTGTTCAAGGAATGCAGCACCATCATGTGTCTCAACAGGACCCTTCACTGTCATGGTCCCACTGAAACGATCAACCCTGAAGACCTCAAGAGAATCTTCACAGATTTCGACATATGGATCAGAGGAACAAGACACTACGAGATCTACCATGGGAGGGAGAGAGATTGAGCTTCTTTCACGATCTCGCTGAGTACAGTTTCTTAAGGACAGCTTTCGTTGGGGGAATCCTGGTCGCGTCTTTATCGGGCCTTGTTTCTCCAATAGTGGTTTTTAGAAGGATGGAGTTCATAGGAGATGGAACCGCACACGCGGTCTTTGCCGGGCTTGCCGCAGCCACTCTCATCGGAGCGGATCACAGATTGATTGCCTTTGCCACGGCTCTTCTTTTCGCTTTTGCGGTGAGTCTCTTTTCTCGCTCCAGGATCAGCGAAAGCAGTGCCATAGGCATCCTCCTTCCTTTCTTCATGGCCGTTGGAGTGGTTCTCTTTTCTGTTTCGGGAAGGTATCAGACAGATGTGATGGGGTATCTGTTCGGTGACGTGCTTCTTGTGAACAGCACCGACGTCGCGATAACGGCCGTTGTCCTTGCCCTGAGCGTGATCCTCACCGTGGTGTTCAGATGGGACATCAAGTATTTCATAGTGGATGAAAAAATGGCCAGGTTTTATGGCATAAAAACAGATCTCATCCGTTTTCTGATCACCTCGTTCATCGCTATCACCGTGGTGACGACCGTTAAAGTGGTTGGTGTGATCCTCACAGGTGCCCTTCTGATCCTTCCTGGTCTCGTCTCGAAAATATTTGGAAAATCCTTCTGGTCACTCACAACAATATCCGTCATCTTCAGCACCGGCGTTTTCTTCGCGGGGTTTCTGACCGCTTACAATCTCGACCTGCCACCAGGTCCGGTCATTGTGATCATCGCTTTCGTTTCTTTCCTTCCAATGCTAAAATTCTCATGATGTGGAAGATAGCCGTTGTGGATGACGACAAAAATATTCTGAAAACGGTGAGTGAAAAACTCCAGCAGTTGGGACGGGTGAAGACCTTCCTCACAGGAGAAGATTTTTTGAACGACGAGGAAGCCTTTCATGTTGTGGTTCTGGACGTCATGCTTCCAGACTACAGTGGTTACGAGATCTGCAGGATGATAAAAGAAACCCGACCAGAAACCTGGGTGATACTCCTAACGCTCCTTTCCGATGATGAAAGCGTTCTAAAAGGATTCGAAGCGGGGGCAGACGACTACGTGACAAAACCGTTCAATCCAGAGATTCTTCTCGTGAGAGTGAAAAGATTTCTGGAGAGGGAAAAGAAGGGACTGTACGACTTCGGAGATCTGAAGATAGATGCCTCTGGTTTTACTGTGTTTTTGAAGGGGAAAAGAATACATCTTCCCAAAAAAGAATTCGAGATACTGCTCTTTCTCGCAGAAAACGCCGGAAAAGTCGTCACGCGAGAGAAACTCCTGGAAACCTTTTGGGAAGACCCTGTCTCACCAAGGGTTGTGGACACAGTCATAAAGAGAATCAGAAAAGCCATAGAGGACGACCCAAACCGTCCTCGATACATAAAGACTATCTGGAGTGTGGGTTACATGTTCACGGGGGGAGAAAGATGATATCTCTGAGAACCTTTCTTATCACCTTTCTTGTGAATATAGCCTTACTTGGAATCTTCTGGGGAAACAGGATGAACTTTGTGGATGTTGTTATTTTCTCTTTCTTTTCAGCGCTCTTTGTTAGTCTCGCTACTCATATTCTGGTGACCAGCAGACTGAGGAAGCTCAGAGAAGCTGTAGCCAGAAAAAACCGATTCGAAGATTTCCTGAACGATGAGATCACAAAACTCGCCGAAGAGGTGAATTCGGTAGTCGAAAATTCGCTGATTCAGGAAAAAGAAACGGAAAAATTGAAAGACATCGTCACAGGTTTTGTGCACGATGTGAAATCGCTCGTATGGAATGAGGTTGAGGACGAAAATTTGCAGAAAATCATAGAAGAATTCTACGAATTTGCCAAGCTCGAAGCTGGTCTTGAAAGGTTGAGAAAAGAGCCGGTTAATCTCGTCGAACTCGTGAACGACGTGGTGGAAAAATTCCCAGGAAAAGTCATTTTCAAGTACGATGACGTCGTGGAAGTCGAAGCTGATCCCATGAAGCTTTTCAGAGCCTTTTACAACGTGATAGAAAACGCTGTGAAGTATTCTGCGGGACCGGTGGAGGTCCACGTGAAAAAAGACAAAGTCATCGTGAAAGGTCCCGGACCAGAGATCCCCTATGAGGTGCGTGCAAATCTTTTCGAGAAAAAGAAAAAAAGCAAAGGTACAGGACTGGGCCTGTACCTCGCAAGAGAATTCTTCGAAATGCATGGCTTCAGAATCGCTTACAGGAGAGAAGGAGATTACAACGTTTTTGAGATTTACACTGGATACACCGGCATGTCATCGGTAAAGTCAGAGAGAGACTCGAGATAGTTGAAGTCCACACCGATCTTCTCCTCGTACTTCTTCCTCAAAAATTTCTTACCAACCTCTCCCAGGATCACAGCAATGAGGAGATCTTCGTCTGTTTCAGCAAGAATTCCCAATTCTTTCCTTGCTTTGTCCAGTTCGGGTTCCAAAAGATCAGCAGGTCTGAAATCTATGGGCTTCTCATCACCGAGAATTTTTCTCATCAGTTCTGGATCGATCGGTGCGGGTGGCCTACCATAGAGTCCCTTCACGTAATTCTTCGTTTCGTTGGTTATCCGCTCGTATCTACCATAGACCACGTTGAGAAACGCCTGAACACCCACGATCTGACTTGTTGGTGTGACGAGTGGTGGATAACCGAGGTCTTTTTGGACCCTCGGAACCTCCTCGAGCACCTTATCAAGCAGGTGTTCCATCCTCTGCTCCTTCAGTTGCTTGAGAAGGTTGGAGTACATACCACCGGGAATCTGCGAGAATATGATCCTCGAATCTGGATACTTCATCCCCACATCGTACTCAACGTATTTCATTCTCACCTTCGTGAAATGATCCACCAGAAACTTCAGCGCTTCTCTGTCAAAATCCTCTTTTCCGTTTCCTCTGAAAGCGTAATACATGGTTTCAAAAGTTGGCTGAGACGTTCCCATAGAAAACGGAGAAATAGCCGTATCGAAAAAATCCGCCCCTGCTTCGTAAGCCGCTTGATACGCAAGGGGAGCAAAGCCTGTGGTACAGTGAGAGTGGACCTCAACGGGAACACCGAACTTCTCTTTCAAAGCCCTGACGAGTTCGTAAGCCCTTTTTGGAGTGAGAAGCCCCGCCATGTCCTTTATACAAATCGAGTCCACTCCCATATCCAGAAGTTTTCTTGCGAAGTCAAGATAGTAATCGAGAGTGTGGACAGGACTCACCGTGTAACTGATCGCTACCTGAACATGAAGACCGTGCTTTTTTGACTCTTCAATAGATTTCTGCAGGTTTCTTTCATCGTTCAGCGCATCGAAGATACGTATGATATCCAGTCCATACTCCGCCACTTTCTTTATGAAAAGCTCCACAACATCGTCCGCGTAGTGCCTGTAGCCAACGAGATTCTGTCCTCTCAGAAGCATCTGAATCTTCGTGTTCTTCAAACCCTCTCTTATCTTTTTCAACCTCTCCCATGGATTTTCGTTCAGAAATCTAACGGCGACATCGAAGGTTGCTCCTCCCCAGACTTCCATGGAGTGAAAATTCATTCTGTCGAACGCTTCGAGAGCAGGCAGCATATCTTCCGTTCTCATCCTCGTCGCAATCAGAGATTGATGTCCATCTCTTAAGGTTGTATCAACGAACATTTTTTTCACCTCCAAGTTTTCTCAAAAGATGTACAACCAGATTCACCCTATCTTCAAATTGATCGAGTCTCGCGTATTCATCCTCGGAGTGCATCTTACCACCGGGAATACCCAGGCCGTCTATGGAAGGAACGCCGTTCTGCGAGAAAAACGCCACGTCTCCTCCACCAGTTGCCCTCACAAAACTCACAGTCATTCCAATCTCTTCGGCAGACATCTTCACGATGTTCACAAAATCAGGATCTTCTTTCATAGGAAGCCTTCTGAGTTTCAAGCTGTAAGAAACGTTCGCTTCAGGATGTACAGCAGAGAGTCGTTTCAGTGTTTCTTCGAGAAACTCGTACTCTTTGTCATCGTAGTACCTGACATCGAAATAAACCTCCGCTTTGTCCGGTGTCACGTTGCTTTCCGCACCACCCTTTACGATCGTTGGATTCAGAGTAAGGTTTGGAAATCTCCCGTTCAGTGAAGTGAGTTCCATCACTTTGAAAGCCAGTTCAACGATCGCGTTGGCTCCTTCGTCCAGTCTCGAAGCGTGTCCTTTTTTTCCGCGAGCGAACAACCACAGGGAGATGATTCCCTTCCTGGAGGATATGAGCTCTCCGTTTTCTCTTCCCGGCTCGAAGGATAGACAGTGGGAACTCATACCGGCAACTTCTTTGAACAATTCTCCACTGAGCGGTGATCCCAGTTCTTCATCCACATTCAGAACCACACAGAGATCGGTGTCGTTCTGTTGGAGGAATCTTTTCAAAGACTCAAGGAGAATCACAACTCCCCCTTTCATGTCACAAACACCAGGACCCTTGGCGATGTTTCCTTCTATTGTGAAAGGTCTTCTCTTCGATTCACCTTCGGGAAAGACGGTGTCGAGATGTCCTATGAGGGTAATGTAAGGCGGTTTCCCACGGAAGGCCACGTAAGCGGCTTCCCTTTTTTCCACTCTGAAACCAAGGTCTTCGAGGATTTCTGTCAGAAACGACGTTCGCCTCAGCTTCTCTTCGAATGGAAGATCGGGTCCTGTGTCGATGTTCACGAGTTTTTTGTAAATTTCGATCCACTTCATTTTTATCCCTCCAATTACATTATACTATCTTTTGAGAAAACCCTGGTGAGGAGGGATGTTATGTCCAGAAAAAAGGCCTTTCTATTCATCGTGCTTTTGGGGCTGGTCAGTCTCTTCGCGGACGTTACTTACGAAGGGGCAAGGAGCATCATTGGACCGTTCATGAAGACACTGGGAGCGAGCGCCGCCGCTCTTGGATTTGCCGTAGGACTCGGTGAGCTCACAGGATACGCCTTCAGATTGATTTCGGGAATTCTGAGCGATAAGACACGGAAGTACTGGCTTTTCACCATCCTGGGATACGCGATAAATCTCTTTGCGGTACCGGCTCTCGCACTTGCAGGAAACTGGCAGACAGCGCTTGTTCTCATCATCGCCGAAAGATTTGGGAAGGCCCTGAGAACTCCCGCAAGGGATGTCTTGCTCTCTTTCGCTTCTGAAGAAGTTGGAATGGGCAAAGGCTTTGGCATTCATGAGGCACTAGATCAGATCGGTGCCATCTTGGGACCTCTTGCGCTCACATTCGCCCTCGCATTTGGAAAAAGTTACAGATTTTGCTTTTTCATCCTTCTCATACCGGCTCTCGTTGCAATGGTTCTTCTCCTCACGGCACGTATAACTTTCCCAGCTCCTCAGGAAATGAAGAAGAGAAAAGACAATCCAGTGGATCGAAATCTGGGAAAGACTTACTGGTTCTATCTTGCCATCGTTTCGATGGTGGCCTTTGCCTTCGTTGATTTTCCTATCATCGCATACCACATGAAGAGTTTTGAAGTCACGAAAGATTTCTTCGCCCCTGCGACTTACTCACTCGCGATGGCCGTGGATGCGGTGGCTGCGCTGGTTTTCGGTCATTTGTTCGATAAAAAGGGTTTCGTTGCCCTGGCCTACGCGCTTCTTCTCTCTTCTTTCTTTCCCTTGCTTTCTTTTTCGAACAGTTTTCCGCTCATCTTTGCCGGAGTGATTCTCTGGGGAATCGGTATGGGAGCGCAGGAATCGATCATGAGAGCGGTTGTAGCGAAGATCGTACCTGCAGAAAAGCGTGGATTCGCTTACGGAATGTTCTTCACCGTGTACGGTGTTTTCTGGTTCTCTGGATCGTGGATCATGGGAACGCTCTACGATATCAACCGGTTCTATCTGATACTGTTCTCTTTCGTAATACAGTTTGCAGCGGCTCTGCTCCTTCTTAGAATGAAAAGATACGAATGGTGAACCATCCTGCCTCTTATGAGGCAGGGTTTTCTGCTTCAACCCGTGATGGCTCGTAGACCCTTTTTAGGTTCCGCCGCCAGAGCACGGTCAACGGGCATGAACTCGGACAGCTCCCGCCCTACTCAACGATCGTGATTTTTGGCCGCAATTTCATTATGGCGTATTAAGGTGGAGCCTTAGTCTGATAAAATTCATTATGGAAAGGGGGGATTCAGGATGAGGGTGAACGATGTAAGTCTGATGCGGTACATTCAGCAACTCAGCCTTGAAAGAAAAGCCCCCACACCGGGAAGTTTTCTCTTCAACACAGTATCCGAACTTACCATTCAGCAGAAATTGAGAGGACAGATAGAAGGATACAAAACGACACTTTCACAAATATACAACGGAATAGGTCTTCTGAACACGGCCGATTCGGGACTTGAAAGCATATCAACATCGCTTCAGAGGGCAAGAGAACTCGCCGTTCAGGCTTCGAACGCTACTCTCACAGACGTAGAAAGATCCATGACACAGAAAGAATACGAAGAAATAATGCGCGGTGTGAAAAGGATTATCCAGCAGACAACTTACAACGAACAGAGGGTGCTCGCTGGAGACGTTCGAAACCTTGTGATCCAGACGGGACCCAATGAAGGACAGAACGTAACGGTGAACATACCAAACCTCGAAGAGACTCTCTCCGAACTGTTTGAAGTGGACCTTTCCACCTTCGAAGGAGCACAAAGATCTCTTGAAACCATAGATCAAGCTCTGGAAAACATCTCTCAGATCAGAGGAAACGTTGGATCCTGGATGAACAGGCTGGAGTCTTCAGCGAGAAGTGTGATGAACAGCTACACGGAGCTCTTCAAAACAGAAAGCCTTTTCGAACCGAACGTGGCAGAACTTCTCCTCGAGTCAACGAAGGAAGACATTTTGAGACAGACGGCACTGACCGGAATTCTCTTCAGAATGGAAAATGCGGGAAACGTACTCAAACTCTTGATGTAGTATGTTTTATTTCCCAGAAAGAGAAAAGAAAAGATTCACTTTGAAAAGGCCAGCACTTCTCATCATCGATCTTCAAAGTTATTTCACCTCTCCTGACTCCCCAGCATACCTCCGGGGAGTGGAGGTTGCTATCGAAAACATCAGAAAACTGAAGATCTCCTTCGAAAGAGCGAAACTTCCCGTGATAGCCACAGTCCACGTAGGAGCGTCCCCGATGATGAAGAAGTGGTGGGGAAACGAAGTGGATAAAAGGTGGGCCGTTCCCGTTTTTTCCGATGTTCTTCTTTTTGAAAAGAACACGTACGACGCGTTTTATTCAACGAAACTCGAAGAGGAGCTCAGATCAAGAAACGTCAACCAGCTGATCATAACAGGTGTGATGACACATCTTTGCTGTGAAACTACAGCCCGAAGCGCTTTTGTGAGAAACTTCGAAGTGATAATGGTGGAGGACGCGCTGTGGGATAAAAACGAATGGTACCACTTCTCTTCACTGAAAAACCTGGCACATGGAGTCGCGTACATCGCAAAGACGGAGGAGATCCTGTGCGCGTTGGAATCGTTGGAGCAGGGCCAGCAGGAGTAGCAGCCGCTGTGTTTCTGAGGAGGTACAACGTTCACGTTACAGTGTTCGAAAAAAACAGGGTGGGGGGACTTTTGCGGAACGCCCATCTCGTTGAAAACATCCCGGTTTTGCCTCCAGCCCCCGGTGAAGAGATCTGCAAAACACTGGAGAAAAGATTATTTGAATCTGGTGCTGAACTCATAAGGGAAGAAGTTGTAAAGGTGGAAAACGAAAAGATTCTGACAGAAAGAGAAACTTATTCGTTCGATTACGTGATCGTTGCAAGTGGCACGATTCCAAAGAGGATTCCAGAGTTCGAAGTATCTAAGAATGTGGTCTATGAATTCATCGATCTTCCAGAATTCGAGCAACTCGCAATCTATGGAGCAGGAGACGCTGCATTCGACAGCGCTTTGAACGCTCTCAGGAGAGGAAAAGAGGTACATCTTTTCAACAGAGGCAGCAGAATCAGAGCGCTTCCCCTCCTGGTCGAGAGAGCGAAAAAATACGAGAAATTCTATTATCATGAAAGATGCCCCATCCTCAAGGTGGAAGAAGAGGGCAAAATGGTTAAACTGAAAACAGAACACGGTGTTTTCACCTTCGACGCTCTCCTTTTGTCTGTGGGCAGGGTCCCAAATACTTCTTTCGTTGAACCTGGAGAAAGAACTTTCATTGTTGGGGATGCGAGAGGTGGTTTCAGACAGGCATCGATAGCGATGGGCAGTGCCATCGAAACAGCGATGGAGATCCTGAGAAGAGAGGGAACAGTATGAAAGTCAGCAGATACACAACTTCGCCGCCGTTCGATGTGAACACCTACGTGTTTGAGATTGATGGTACTCTCTACGTGATAGATCCAGGAGAAGGGATCTCTCAATTCGTCAGCAAGCCAGTCGTTGTCCTCGTCACACACGGCCACTGTGACCACATATCGGGAATCCTGGAACTGGATGTGAGAGGTCTTTTCATCTCTCCCGAAGACGCCTTCACGCTGACAGATCCTGCCGCGAACCTTTCCAGTGATTTCATGGACCATTCGGTGATCGTCGATCTTCCATGGGAGAACATCGATCTTCATTTCAGAACCCTTAAGGTGCCAGGTCACACAAAAGGGTCTCGATTCATCATCTTCGACGGAGTGGTTTTCACCGGAGATACGGTCTTTGCCGACACGATCGGAAGAATAGACCTTGGAGGATCGGAAGAGAAAATGAAAACCACGCTGAAAAAGGTGAAAGAGTTCTTCAAAAATCTTCCAGAGGACTGGCTCGTGTGTCCGGGCCACGGCGAGATCACAACTGTGGGAGATCTTCTGAAAAGGAACATATTCCTGGGGAGGTAAAAGCTGTGAAAATTCTCAAGAGAGTGGGAAAAGAAGAAGTCGCATACGTGTATCTTGGAGAAACTTCCAGAGGGAATCTGGTGGAATTCGTTGAATCGATTCAGCCGCCCATTCCCCGCGAAAAGAAATGGGTTCTTATTGTTTCAACACTCGCTGGATGTCCCGTGGGATGTCTCATGTGCGACGCAGGAGGTTTTTACAAAGGTAAACTCTCCGCCGATGAAATCTTCGAACAGATCGATTTTCTGGTGAAGAGCAGGTACCCAAACGGAAGGATCCCTTCGGAGAAGTTCAAAATACAGTTTGCAAGGATGGGAGAACCCGCCCTAAACGAAGCCGTTCTCGATGTTCTGAAGGAACTTCCAGTAAGGTACGAAGCGCCTGGACTGATGCCTTCGATTTCCACAGTCGCCCCTCACGGGACGGATTCTTTCTTCGAAGAGCTTCTTAAAATAAAGGAAAAACACTATAGAGGTAAGTTCCAGCTTCAGTTTTCCATTCACTCCACAGACGAGAAAGAAAGAGATCGGATCATTCCCGTAAAAAAATGGTCTCTCGACAAGATATCAGAGTTCGGAAAGCGGTTTGTGAAAGAAAACGACAGAAAAATCACCTTGAATTTCGCTGTGGCACAAGAGTACTCGCTGGACCCGGAAGTGATCATAGAAGTCTTCGATCCTGAGAAGTTCCTTGTGAAAATCACACCGGTGAACCCTACCTATCGTTCAAAGGAGAACAATCTGAATTCAGATGTTGACGTCGAAAGAAAAGGACTTCTGAAGCATCAGAACTTCATAGAAGAGCTCAAAAACGCTGGTTTTGAGGTGATCCTGAGTATCGGTGAACTCGAGGAGAACAAGATCGGCAGCAACTGCGGTCAATACGTCCAGAGACACTTGATGAGCGAAAAAAAGATCGTGGATGGTTACCAGTACGTGTGAAAACCCCGCGCAGGCGGGGTTTTTATTTTCCGAGGAGTTCTTTCACTTTCTCAACAACCTTCTTAGGAATCTCATCCTTCGGACTTTCTTCCATTATTCTCACAAGCGCGCTCCCGACGATCGCACCGTCGGCGATCTCCCACACCTTCTCCACCTGTTCGTGCCTGGAGATTCCAAAACCCACGAAGAGAGGAAGTTTTATTCTTTCTTTCACCCTCTTTATGTGATCCGCGAAAGGAAGGTCTTCCCTCTCACCTGTGACGCCGTACCGGGATATGTAATAGACGAACGGAGCCTGAACGGAATTGATAAACTCTATTTCCTCATCTTTGGTGTTCGGTGCAACGAAGGGAACTATGGGATACGCTATATTGACGTTCTTTACCTCCCTCAAGGGCAGGTCAGGTATGATCAAGCCCTTCACACCGAGTTTTTTCAATTCATCGAGGAGTTTTTCTTTTCCCTCTGGATAGTTCACTATCGGATTCAGATAACTCATCAGGTAGAGATCGTAATCAACAGATATTTCACCCAGCATCTCCAGGATCTTCTTCATAGTGACTCCATTTCTCAGAGCCACGCTGTGGGCAAGCTGAATAACAGGACCGTCAGCCACCGGATCGGAGAACGGAACTCCTATCTCCACACCTGTGATGCCGAGTTCGTTGAGAGCGATAAGTATTTTCCTTGTGGTTTCAAGATCGGGAAATCCAGCGGGGATGTATGCAATAAAGCCCTTCATCCTATCCTCTCCCTGACGTACGGATGGTTCAAAACTGATTCTAAATCCTTGTCGCCGCGCCCTGAAAGGTTCACAACGACGACCTTACCCTTTATATTGATCTTCTTCAGGTAAGCCAGTGCGTGAGAGCTTTCGAGTGCTGGAATGATCCCTTCCAGCCTTGAAAGTTCGATGAAGGCATCGAGAGCTTCTTCATCCGTCACCGCATCGTACAGAACTTTTCCAGTCTCCCTCCAATAAGCGTGTTCAGGCCCCACACCGGAATAGTCCAGTCCCGCCGAAACCGAGTGTGTCACCTGAACCTGGCCCCAGTCATCCTGAAGAACGAAGGTCTTACTTCCGTGTAGGTATCCAATTTTCCCTTTGAGAAGAGAAGCTGCGTGCTTTCCGGTTTCGAGGCCTTCTCCACCGGCTTCCACTCCGATCAGCTTCACACCGGAATCTATGAACGGGTAGAAGATACCGGCAGCGTTGCTTCCTCCTCCAACACACGCAACGATGTAATCCGGCAATCTCCCTTCCTTCTCAAGGATCTGCTTTTTTGTTTCCTCACCAATCACCTTCTGAAAGTTTCTCACTATGATCGGATACGGGTGAGGTCCCACGACGGATCCGATAACGTAGTAGGTGGTCTGAAGGTTCGTGATCCAATCCCGAAGGGCTTCGTTTATGGCGTCTTTCAGCGTTCTGCTTCCGCTCTTCACGGGAACCACTTTCGCGCCGAGGAGTTTCATTCTCTCAACGTTGGGTTTCTGTCTGATCGTGTCTTCTTCGCCCATGTATATGACGCACTCCATTCCAAAGAGCGCAGCGGCCGTCGCGGTGGCAACGCCGTGCTGCCCCGCTCCTGTTTCCGCTATTATTCTTGTTTTTCCCATCCTCTTCGCGAGAAGCACCTGACCTATGGCGTTGTTTATCTTGTGAGCACCTGTGTGAAGAAGATCTTCACGCTTCAAATAAATCCTGGCGTTGTACTTTTCACTCAACCTTCTGGCGAAGTAAAGAGGAGTGGGGCGTCCAGCGTAATCCCTTAGAAGGTCGTTGAACTCTCTCCAGAACGATCCATCCTTCATGATTCCCTCGTAAGCCGCCTCGAGTTCTTCAAGGGCAGGCATGAGAATCTCGGGAACGTACTGACCTCCGTAAGGACCAAAGTAACCTTTCATTCTCACAACCCCTTTGCATTTTTAATGAACGTCTTTATTGAATCGTGATCTTTCTTTCCCGGAAAGGCCTCAACACCGGAAGACACATCCACCGCGAAAGGCCTAACCATATCTATCGCACTTCTGACGTTATCAGGATTCAAACCTCCCGATAGTACAAGATACCTGAACTGGTCTCTGTAGGGGAGGATCAGAGACCAGTCGAACGTTTTTCCACTTCCCCCATACTCCGGTGTCTTCGTATCGAGAAGAACCGGAAACTCCCTGTAATTCAAAGCACGCTCTATATCCCTTTCGTTCGAAATCCCAACCGCTTTTATCACCAGGATTCTCTCCGCTATTTTTCTGCACAGTTCGATCGGTTCTTCTCCATGTAACTGGACCGCGTTCAGCTGAACATAAGAGGCCACATCCAGAATCTTTTCTGGTTCTTCGTTCACAAAGACCCCCACACGAAAAACGAAAGGAGGTAATTCAACAGAAATCCTCCTGGCATCTTCAGGAGAGATGTACCTTTTGCTCTTCGGATAGAAAACGAATCCCACAGCGTCAGCGCCACTCTCCACAGAAAACAGCGCATCTTCCAGATTAGTTATCCCACAGATCTTCACTCTGACCATGCTCTCATCTCTTCCAGAAATCTTCTTGGATTCTCGGCTTTCATGATGGATGTACCAACGAGAACAGCGTTCACCTTCCCCCGCAGATCCTTGAGTTCTCTGGGATCTTTTATGCCACTTTCAGCGACCACAACCGTATCATCCGGCACGAGTGGTAGAAGTTCCCACAGCACATTCTTCCTTATCTCGAAAGTGTCCAGATCTCTCGTGTTGATACCGATTATCTTCGGTCTGATCACCGAAAAGACCTTCTCCAGATCTTCTCTGGAGTGGACTTCTACGAGACTGTCCATTCCGAGCTCTTCCGCCGCTTCATAGATCTCTTTTATCTGCTCTGCAGTGAGTATTCGGGCGATAATAAGAACGGCGTCTGCTCCCACACTGGAAGCCAGTTTCACCTGGACCTTGTCTATGTAGAAGTCCTTAGCGAGAATGGGTCTGCAGGTCAAGGCCCTCGCTGCTTTTACGAAAGAAATATCTCCTTTGAAATAATGCTTTTCCGTGAGGATGCTGATCGCATCCACCAGCTCGTCGTACATCCTTATGAAATATTCCAGAGAAGCATCAGCGTTTATATCTCCAGCAGATGGAGAAGCCTTCTTGAATTCCGCTATGATCTTTACTTTCTCTTTTCCCGACAGAACCTCCAGAAATCTGTGGTTTCTTCTTTGAACGATCAAGTTCTCGCCGTCTATCTCCAGAATATCTTTCTTTTTGGCTTCAACTATTTCCCAGAGTCTTCTGATAGTCCATTACCTCCCTCAATTTTTTGTAGGCCTCACCCGTTCTGATGAGATCAAGTGCCTTCCCGACACCGTCCTTTATAGTGTCACATTCACCCACCAGCCAGAAAACAACCCCTGCGTTCAAAGCCACCGTCTCCACCTGTGTTCTGCTGGCTTCTCCTTTCAGAACACTTTCCATCATCCGGTACGCCTCTTTGGGATCGGAAGGACCTTTCAGCTCCTTGGGATCTCCCCTCTTCAATCCGAGTTCTTCGGGATCCAGCGTCATAGGTACGATCTCTTCCTGGGTAACGAGGAGTACGTTGTTCTTACCACACGTGGTGAGTTCGTCTGTGAAACCTCCGTTGACCACTGCCGAGCGTTCCGTACCAAGACGTTGAAGGGCCGTTGCAAGTTTGGAAGCGAAAGAAAGATCGAAGACCCCCACCACCTGGTACTTCACCCTGGCAGGGTTCGTTATGGGACCAAGAAGGTTGAAAGCCGTTCTTATCTTCAGCTGTCTTCTCGCGGGCATCACGTGCTTCATCGCTGGATGAAGAAGCGGTGCGAAAAGGAAAGAAAAACCAGTCTCTCTGAGCTCTCTTTCCATCTCCTCCGGTGTCTTTTCAAGTTTGTACCCACCGGCTTCGAGAACGTCGGCACTCCCCACCTTGCTTGAGACAGATCGGTTACCGTGTTTTGCAACGGGAATACCAGCCGCAGCAACGACAAAGGCCGTTGTCGTTGAAATGTTGAACGTGCCAAAACCGTCTCCACCGGTTCCACAGGTGTCGACCGTTCTCGGAGAAGGTGCTCTTATATGAACCGATTTCTCTCGCATGACGCTGGCCATTCCACCGAGTTCGTCTCCCGTTTCTCCTTTCATTCTGAGTGCCACAAGGAAACCTGCGATTTGAGCATCTGTGGCATTCCCAGACATGATGAAGTTCATCACCTGACGGCTCTCTTCAAAAGTGAGATCTTCAAACTCTACGAGTTTTTTGAGAGCGGAAACGATGTCAATTTCCACTTCTTCGGAAACTTTCTTTTTCTGAATATCCTGGATGTTCAGGAAGTTCTTTATGATTCTCTTTCCTTCTTCGGTCAGTACGGATTCTGGATGAAACTGAACTCCAAAGGTTGGGTGTTCTTTGTGCTGGAGTCCCATGATCTCTCCATCGTCACTTTTGGCGGTGATTTCCAGAACCTCAGGAAGGGATGCCTCCTCAACGACGAGTGAATGGTACCGCGTAGCAACGAGTGGATTTTTCACACCAGAGAATACACCCTTTCCGTTGTGTACGATCTTCGATGTCTTTCCATGAAGAATCCTCTTTGCATGCACGATCTTTCCACCAAAAGCGTAGCCAATCACCTGGTGTCCAAGACACACACCGAGTATTGGGACCTTCCCGCTGAAGTGCCTCACAACATCGACGGAGATACCCGCTTCTTCAGGTCTTCCGGGACCAGGAGATATAACTATGTGAGTAGGATTTTTTCTCTCTATCTCTTCAATCGTTATCTCATCGTTTCTGAAGACTTCGATTTCACAGCCCGGTTCTACCTCACCGATGTACTGAACGATGTTGTAAACGAACGAATCGTAGTTGTCTATAACGATCACTCTTTTCAAAACAATCCCCCCTGGATCTTCTGCGCAACTTCCAGGCTTCTGAACAACGCCCTGAGTTTGTTCAGAGTCTCCTGATACTCACGCTCCGGAACGGAATCGTAAACGATACCCGCTCCTGCCTGGAGCCATCCCTGTTTACCTTTGAAGAAAAAGGACCTGATGGTGATAGCAGAATCCATGTTCATCTTTCCTTTATCATCGGGGAAAGAGAAATACCCGACGGCTCCAGCGTATGGCCCTCGTGGGGTGGGTTCGAGTTCTTCTATGATCTCCATTGCCCTCACTTTGGGTGCGCCAGAGACTGTCCCCGCAGGGAAAGTCGCTTCGAACACATCCACAGCATCTTTATCGTCCTTCAATTCACCGCTCACCTGCGAGACTATGTGCATAACATGGGAGTACCTTTCGATAACCATCTTCTTCTCCACTCGCACGGTTCCTTCTTTACAGACTCTTCCAAGGTCGTTTCTTCCAAGATCCACAAGCATAACGTGCTCTGCTATCTCTTTTTCGTCGTTCAAAAGTTCTCTCTCCAGCTTCAGATCTTCTTCAACAGTTCTTCCCCGCGGTCTGGTGCCGGCAATTGGCTTCACAGTGGCCTTGTCTCCTTCCACCTTCGCCATGGTTTCGGGAGAAGATCCCAAAACGACCGTGTCTCCGAACTTCAGATAAAACATGTAGGGAGAAGGATTGATCATTCTGAGCGCCCTGTAGATGTAGAACGGATCCAGCGTCGTTTTGAATGTGAAAGCCTGAGAGAGAACCACCTGGAATATGTCACCTTCTACAATGTACTTTTTGGCCTTTTCAACCACTTTGTAGAACTGCTCTCTTTCGAAGTTCGATTCCGGTTCTGTCACAAAAACGTTCTTCTCTGGTTCCTCTTCAAAAGGGCTCAAGACCTTCGATGCAAGTTCCTCAGGACTATCGCTGATGATGAAGACGTTGTTCTTCAGGTGATCGAATATTATGAGATGCTCAGGCACCACGAAATAAAACGTGGGAAACACAGAGGCTCTGACTTTGACTTTCTCTATGTAAGAAATGTAGTCATAACTGACGAAGCCAACTGCTCCTCCCCTGAACGAAGGGAGTTCGTCGTGTTTGACGTTGTATCTATAGACCTCAAGCCAGTCTTTTATCGCTTTGAGAGGAGAGGAAGTATAATCGAGCTGCTGATTCGAAGTTCTCAAGATTCCCTTTTCGAAAACGAGCACGTCTTTTTTTCCTATACCTATGAAGGAATGCCTTCCGAAAGCGGAACCGAGCTCCACGCTTTCAAGCAGGAAAGCGAATTCTTCTCCTCTGGAAACCTTCATAAAAGTGGAAACCGGTGTTTCCAGATCCGAAACGAGCTTCAGCACGTGCATGCTATCACCCACTGTGATTTTTCAGTTATTATATCACGTAACGATCTTTCCCAGAACGCTTAGCTGTGTAAAGTTTTTTGTCTGCTTCCTCTATCAATTCCACCGGTGAGGACTCTTTCTTTGAAAACGCAACTCCTCCACTCAAAGTTACTTTCTTTTCACTTCCGAATATCTTCTGCCAGTCGAAGTTTCTGATGTTCTCCATGATGCTATTCATCGTTTTTACCACCGCGTCTCGTTCACCTGTTTCAAACACCACCATGAACTCCTCTCCACCGTATCTTCCCACTTTTCCGCTTTTCACAGTTTCCCTCAGTATGTTTGCCACCGCCCTCAACACTTCATCTCCCACAGGATGGCCGAACGTGTCGTTTATCTTCTTGAAATCGTCTATATCCATCATAGCCACTGCGATATTCTTTCCGCTTCGAAGAACCTCCTCCAGAAATCTCATGATGGCCCTCTTGTTGAACAAACCCGTCAGTCCGTCTGTTTCTGAAGCGATCACGTAATCTCGAAAGTCGTTCAGATTTCTGAAAAGAACCATGAGACTCGAAAGAGAATCTTCTAAAGCATTTCTCAAGAGGAATGGATTTTCAACATCTTCGAATAGGACAACCCCGAGTTCTGTTCCGTCATCTTTCACGACTGCAGAAATGTTATCATCCGAAATCGAGCCCTCACCGAAAACACCATGAAAGGACCAGAAAGATGGAGATGTCGGTTTTTCCAGTTTGGAGATCAAAAACTTTCTGAGAACTTCTTTATCAACCGGCTTTCCAAAGGAGTAAATCCTTCCTTCACTCGTGGAAATAAGAAGCGCTCTGAAGCTTCCAAACAGAGAGAAATTTCTGAACAGCATAACAAGAAGGGAAATCACGTATCTCTCGTCACGGGAGTACTTGAGATAAGAGAGAATTTCTTTCTCAAGAATCTCCCTTTTCAATCGCTTTTCAACGATATGAAAAACGTTTCCAGATTCGCTGCTCTCATAGTTTTTGAGAGACTCGTATGGAGTGTTCAGAAAAACCTGAAGTTCCTTCTCGATTTCCTCTTTTTTTCCTTTGTTTATGAACAGATTCGCTCCACTCTTTTTCGCCCAGAAGGGATTGATCGTGTCAGAGGATGCCGTTAATATGACTATTCCTGAGTCTTTGAAAGCTTTCATTTCTCTCAAAACAACAGAAAGATACAGCCCAGAAAAATCAGGCATGTTGTAATCGATGATGAAGTAGTCGGGTCTGTGATTCAAAGCCTTCTGTAACCCGTCCATTCCACCCTCTGCGAGGAGGATCTCTACGTCTTTCTTGATGTTTTTTACGATATCAGAAACGACAAGCCGCCAGAATTTGCTGTCGTCAACGATGAGAACTTTCTTCATCAATCTCCACCCTATCCCTGAGTTTTCATAATAATATATTATCAGAAGAAAAAGCGAGTTGAACTGGCGACAGATTAATGGTATCATTTAAAAATGGATCGGGGCGTAGCGCAGGTGGCTAGCGCGCCTGCCTTGGGAGCAGGAGGTCGCTGGTTCAAGTCCAGTCGCCCCGACCATTTTTTTATCGAAGAAGACAAAGCATTATTGAAGGAGGTGAAAGACATGCCAATCTATAGATACGTGTGCGAAGAATGTGGATACGAAACAACGGTTATGCACGGCATAAACGAATCACCGGAGGTTATCTGTGAAGAGTGTGGTGCTAAAATGAAAAGAACGATAGGAAGAGTGGGAATTATTTTCAAAGGAAGCGGTTTTTACATAACAGATTCGAGGAAGAGTGAGAAAAAGAAAGAAACGGCGTCCGCTTCAAGCGAAAAGAAAGACTAAACATTCAAGTTGGGATCGGCGTTCAAATTCAAGGGGGAAAACATCCCCCTTTTCGCTTTTTCATAGCCCGCCTTTGCGACCATCAGAGCGTTGTCCGTGCAGAGTTCTAACGGTGGGAAGAAAACCTCGTAATTCCATCTTTCCGCCCTTTTCCGTACCTCTTCTCTCAACATAGAATTCGCGGCAACTCCTCCGACGAACGCTATTTTTCTGATTCCAAGATTTCTCGCCAGTCGGAAGGTTTTTTCAACGAGAATATCAACGACCGCCTTCTGGAAAGAAGCCGCAACATCTTCTACCTTGTAGTCTTTTTCCCTCTGAAGGAAATAGAGAACAGAAGTCTTCAAACCCGCAAAGCTGAAGTTGTAACTGTCATCATCCAGCATTGGACGAGGGAAGCTGTACTTTTCAGGATCTCCTTTCTTTGCCACTCTGTCGATCACAGGACCTCCAGGATATCCGAGTCCGAGGAGGCGAGCTACCTTATCGAACGCCTCTCCCGCTGAATCATCGAGAGTCTCCCCCAGTACTTCCATAGAATAGTCCTCATTCACTTTCATCAGCTGTGTGTGCCCACCTGAAACCATCAAAACAACGAGGGGTGGTTTCAGATCAGGGTTTGCCAAAAAAACCGCCTGCACATGAGCTTCTACGTGATTCACTCCAACAAAGGGTTTTTCAAGCGAAATGGCGAGTCCTTTTGCTGCGGACAGACCAACGAGGAGGGCACCGATTAGGCCAGGTCCATAGGTGGCCGCAACGACATCTACTGTTTCCGGTGGGACTTTTTCAAAAGCTTTCTTCAAAAGAATGGGTAAATTTTTGAGGTGGTGCCTGGCCGCCACTTCAGGCACCACCCCTCCAAACTTCTGGTGGATTTCTATCTGAGAAACTGTGAAATTCACAACAACGTTTTTACCATTGTCCAGAACAGCGACCGCCGTTTCATCGCAGGACGTTTCTATTCCAAGAACTCTCATGCCGATTCCCTCATAACAACGATGGGTTTTTCCTTTCCAAGAGCAACTTCTTCCGTGATAACGACCTTTTCCACGTTCTTCAAATTTGGAAGTTCAAACATCATATCTATCATCATTTCCTCAAACACGTTCTTCAGAGCGCGTGCACCTGTGCCTCTCTTGATCGCCTTCTTCGCTATGATCCTGAGGGCTTCGTCCGTTACTTCCAGTTTCACACCGTCGATCTCGAACAGTTTTTGATACTGCCTCACAACGGCGTTCTTCGGTTCTTTCAGTATCCTAACGAGATCGTCTTCCGACAGATCATCGAGCGTCGCTATCACAGGAAATCTTCCAACAAATTCTGGAATGAGACCGTACTGTACCAGATCGTCCGGTGTTACATGTTTCAGGATCTCTCCAAGTCTCATCTCTTTTTTGCTCTTTATCTCCGCACCGAATCCCATGGTGGTACTCTGAATACGCCTCTTTATAATTTCCTCAAGACCGTCGAACGCTCCTCCGGCTATGAAAAGGATGTTCCTTGTGTCCACCTTTATGAACTCCTGGTACGGATGTTTCCTTCCACCCTGTGGTGGAACGTTCGCTATCGTTCCCTCCAGTATCTTGAGGAGAGCTTGCTGCACTCCTTCACCGGAGACATCTCTTGTTATCGAAGGATTTGGGGATTTCTTGGCTATCTTGTCGATTTCATCTATGTAGATGATTCCGTACTGTGCTCTCTCAATGTCGAAGTTCGCTGCTTCCAGCAGCCTGAGAACAACGTTTTCCACGTCCTCTCCCACATATCCTGCCTCTGTGAGAGGTGTTGCATCGGCTATGGCGAATGGAACATTGAGAATTTTGGCGAGAATTCTCGCAAGATAGGTTTTCCCGGTGCCTGTGGGACCAATGAGAAGAACGTTCGATTTCTCTATCTCCACATCGTTAGAATCCAGGTTTGAGAACACCCGTTTGTAATGGTTGTAAACAGCCACAGAAAGGACTTTCTTCGCCCTTTCCTGTCCTATTATGTACTTGTCGAGTTCGGCCTTGATTTCCGCAGGTGTTGGAATTTCTTTTATTTCGTTTTTTATACGGACTTTTCTATCGCTTCTCAGAAGATCGTGAAACAGATCGATACACTCGTTACATATGTAAACGTTGTTGGGACCAGCAATCAGCCTTTCCACCTGCTGAATATCGCGTCCACAAAAACTACAGAACTTTCCTGCCATCCTCTCATCCTCCTCAAACACTTATCCTGTCCGCGTCTATCCAGAGTCCTTCAAGGTCGTAGAAATCTCTTCCTTTCTCCGTGAAGATGTGGATCACAACACTGCCTGCATCTATGATCAACCATTCGTATTCTTCGCCTTTGTCATAGTAGATCAAGGGTAGCGACAATTCCTTTATCAGATCGATCAGTTCGTCCCTCATCGCCCTCATATGAGTGTAGGAATTCGCCGTAAAAATCACAAAGTAATCCGTTGGAACAGGTGTTTTTCTCATATCAAGCACAACCGGGTTCTCTCCGCCTTTCTCAGAGATCTTTTTCAGGATTTTCTTCAAAACATCTATCACCTGGTTTCACCTCCAGATCACTCCACAGTGACACTCTTTGCAAGATTTCTGGGCTTATCCGGATCCAGTCCTTTCAAATCCGCTATATGATAAGCAAACAGCTGTATAACCGGAGCCATCATGAGCGGATAGAGACTCTCATGGGTTGGGGGAACATGAATGATATCACCTGTGATCTCTTCGAGACTTCTGTTACCCTCCGTTCCCAGAACAATCACAGGCGCATTCCTCGATTTAGATTCGATCACGTTGCTCTTGGTTTTGAAGAACAGACTATCGTCCGGCATCACAGCGAAAACTGGAAAATCAACATCCAGAAGGGCTATGGGACCGTGTTTGAGTTCGCCTGCTTGATAAGCTGTGGCATGTATGTACGTTATTTCCTTCAGTTTCAAAGCGCCTTCCAGTGCAGTGGGATAACCGTATCCTCTTCCTATGTACATGAAGTTCCTGTAATCTTTGTATTTTTCAGAAAGCTCCCTTATTTGAGGATCCTTTCTCAGCACGTTCTCCAGAAGTTCTGGCATACGAACGAGCTTGTCCAGAATCTCTTCTGCTTCCCTATCCCAGTAGCCGTTTATCTCCATTACTTTCAGTCCAAGAAGGTACAGCACAGCGAGTTCAGCCACGTAGGTTTTCGTCGCGGCAACTCCTATTTCGGGCCCCGCGTTCATGAAGAGCGTCACATCGGATTCTCTATCGAGTGTGGAACCCACCACGTTCACAATTGAAACGATCTTTGCACCGTGCTTTTTAGCGAGTCTAACGGATTCAAGGGTATCGGCCGTTTCCCCAGACTGTGAGATGGCTATCAGAACATCCCCTTCCTTTATGTGAGGCCTCTTGTATCTGAATTCAGAAGAAACCTCGACTTCAACATCTATATCCGTGTGATTTTCCAGAAAATATTTGAACACCAACCCTGCATAGTAACTGGTTCCACACGACACCACACGGATTCTATCTGCATCCTTTAGAAGCTCTTCGTAGTACTCGAGCTCTTCAAAAAATGGTCGATCGTTTTTCACTCTTCCAACGAGTGCATTCACAAGAGCTTGCGGATCCTCCATTATTTCCTTGTACATGAAGTGTTTGTATCCACCCTTCTCTGCCGCTTTTTCATCCCAGTCAACGTGGTAAACCCTTCTTTGCTGCTTCACCCCGTCCGTGTTGTAAACTTCAAATCCATCCTTTCTTAAAACCATCACGTCGCCGTCTTCCAGAAAAACAACGTCTTTCGTAAACCTCAAAAGAGGAGTCACATCCGACGCGAGAATCCCTACACCGCTTCCAATCCCAGCAACAAGGGGGCTGCCTTTCCTTGCAGCAACGATGGTGTCAGGAACATTTTTATGAACAACTGCGATTGCGTAGGCTCCTTTCAATTTCTTGACGGCTTTCAGAACGGCATCAAGCAGATCACCTTCGAACTCTTCCTCCACAAGATGAGCGATCACTTCGGTATCCGTTTCCGATGAAAAAACGTGTCCTCGTTGTTCCAAAAACTCCCTTATCTCTCTATAATTTTCAATTATGCCGTTGTGAACCACCGCGATTTCTTCTTTGCAATCCATATGAGGATGGGCATTCATGTCGTTCGGCTCACCATGTGTGGCCCATCTCGTGTGAGCGATTCCGACGAAGAATCTATCGTTCAGCTTTTGTTTGAGTCCGTTCTTTAGAACATCTATCCTTCCCTTCTTTTTGTACACTCCGAAACTATCACCCAAATAAGCGATACCCGCTGAATCGTAACCTCTGTATTCGAGCTTCTGAAGCGATGTCACAAGATCTTCGAGTTTCAAATTCTCACCGACCATCCCCACTATTCCGCACATGGGAGATCCCCCTCTCTATCTCCTGAACGATGTTCATTCTAATACCCTTCTCCGCGACTTTTATAGCATGCTTTATGGCCTTTGCATCTGAAGATCCATGCGCTTTCACAACGATTCCTTTCACTCCCAATATAAAAGTACCTCCATAGGACCTGGGGTCGAGCTTCTCTTTCATCTTGTCAAAACTTCTCTTCATGAGAAGCGCCCCAAGGAGGGAAAGAAAACCTCCATCCTTTATAGACTCCTTCAACACACTCGTGACCAACTTTGCAGTACCCTCCATGGTTTTCAACGCGACGTTCCCTGAGAAACCATCAGCCACTACAACATCAACGGTGCCAAGGTTTATATCGTGGCCTTCAATGTTTCCAAAAAACGTATCTCCGAGAAACTCCTTCAAAAGCTGATAGGCTCTTTTGATATCATCTGGTCCTTTGTTCTCTTCAGATCCCATATTCAGAAGACCAACTCTTGGGTTTTCTGCTCCCAGAACCTTGGAGTAAGCGATTCCCATGAAAGCAAAATCAACCAGATGCTCTGGTCTGACCTTGGCGTTCGCCCCCGCGTCGATGAGAACGGTAGCTCCCTTGAGCGAAGGCACAGCTACTCCAAGTGCGGGTCTTTCGATGCCTTCCAGTTTACCCACGATTGAAGTGGCACCAAGAAAGAGAGGACCAGTGGCACCAGCGCTCACAAACGCATCCACTTTTCCCTCGGAGAGCAACTTCAAGCCCACATGCATCGAAGAGTTCTTTTTTCTGAGAACTTCCAGAGGAGGATCGTCCATTTTAACGATTTCAAAGGCAGAAACAAAGGGAAGACCTTTGTTCCTCACTATTTCTTCGGGTCCGATGAGTACTATCTCTCCCTCAACTTCTTTTGAAGCCAAAAGAGCGCCCTTCAAAATTTCATCGGGCGCTCTGTCACCACCCATCACATCGATCGCTATCTTCACTCTATCACTCCGATATCTCAAGCACCTGTTTTCCTTTGTAGTAACCGCAGTGCAGGCAAACTCTGTGTGGCATCTTGTATTCTCCACAGTTTGGACACTTTTCAAGAGGTACGCTTATCGCTCTGTAGATCTTCGCTCTCTTGTGATGAGTTCTCGATCTGGATCTCTTTTGCTTTGGAACAGCCATCTTCTATACCTCCTCGTTTTTGAGTTTATTTTTTAACTCAGCAAGGATCTCGAATCTGCTGTCAGCCACAGGAATTTTATCACATTTATGATCGGGCTCTTCATTCAAGTTGGCACCGCAGTAGGGACACAACCCTTTGCAGTCCGGTTTGCACAGAACTTTTTCTGGAACGGCGACCACTATTGCTTCGATGATTCTTTCCGACAGATCGAATTCCGTTTCATGATAGTATATGATGTTTTTCAAAGATTCAAGTTTCTCTTCTTTTACATTTTTTCTCATGCTTTCCGGTAGATAAAGAGCTTCTATAACTCCACTTATTTCGACACGAGCGGGTTCAAGACACCTGGCACAGGGATGTTCTATTGCCGTGTGAACGTATCCACCGACTGTGAAACCATCTTTTGTCTTTGCAACGACCATTTTCACTCGAACAGGTTCCAAGAATCTGCAGAAACCCACATCGAGTTCTATACCGTCCTTATCAAAGATGCCTTCTAGAAAGAATCGCTTCTTTTTTTCTATTTCCGAGAGCTCTACCTTCCAGTTCATTTTTTTACCACCTCTTTTCAGATCAATTATACTGCTATTATTAGTAGTAGTAAATAATAGGGGACGCAGGTGGTAGGTTTCGAGTATTGAAATTTTTGAACAAGCTTCTGATGAGGTTTTTAATAATGTCTGCAACTTACCACCCGGGTGGTAGGTAAGTGGTAGGTAAGTGGTAGGTTTCTCTGAAATCGGCTTGGATACTGGATTTTAGGTGGTAAGTTTTCTGCAACGCCCATTAAAACAGCGTTGTAGAATCTTGAATCTGAACGGTAATATTGTTTGTAAAGACTAAAATAGTCTATTGATGAGAGCTTCAGAAACCTACCACCCTGAAGTTGTCCTAAAATGGTCAATACAGAGTTTGGTGGTAGGTTTGTTTTGCATATATTCAATTCCATGCAATTGTTCGTCAATTTAATACAATATACGGTATGTAATTAAAAATCAGATACTACAAAATGTACACAAAACCTACCACCAAACCTACCATTTTAGTTTCAGTTAATAAGATTTTCTCTATAAATCACACAAATTCGACAAAAAGGAGGTATAGAGTTATGAGCTTGAGAGAGGAACTATGGCTATGGAAAAAAGAGAAACTCGCAGAGCACGTGGCTAACAACTTAAGAAAAAAGAAACATGAGGTATGGATTGCTCGTGATCGTGAAGAAATTCTTGAGAGAGTGAAAGAGCTTATCCCGGAGGGTGCAACGGTATCGGCTGGTGGTTCCCTCACTCTGGCAGATACAGGTGTGATTGAACTTTTGCGCAGCGGCAGGTACAACTTCCTTGACAGGGCAGCTGCCAAAACGAGGGAGGAAGTGGAGGAGATATACAGAAAGAGTTTCTGGGCTGACTATTACTTCACCAGTGCGAATGCCATAACGGAAGATGGAAAATTGGTCTTTCTCGACGGGAACGGTAACAGGGTAGCCGCCGTTGTTTTTGGACCAAAAAACGTGGTTGTGATAGCGAGTGTGAACAAGGTGGTGAAAGACGTAGAGGAGGCGAGAGAAAGGCTGAGATACATCTCTCCGATGAATTCGAAACGACTGAATCTGGAAACACCGTGCACAAAAACAGGATTCTGTGCAGACTGTTCTTCTCCTCAGAGGATCTGTGACTACTTTCTGGTAGTGGAATCTGGGGTGAGACAGCCGGGAAGGTTCAAGGTGATTCTGACGCTGGAAGACTTCGGACTTTAAAAAAGCGGGGAATTCTCCCCGCTTTAAAAATTCATCGGTATGATCTTGAGATAGTCATCGAGAGATCCGTCGTCGAGACAGCACTGGATGATTTCTCTTCCCACGGGATTCAGGTCTTCGGTCAGGAATTTTTTCAGTTCTCTCTTGAAGAAGTCTTTCAACTCTTGGGCACCTTTTTCGTAAGCTTCCTCACCTACTTCAGATTGCAAGTGTGGCTGCAGAAGTTCTTTCGGAATGGTGTTTCCTTCGATCTTCATCTCTTTGAGAGAAAAACCGAGGAGCGAACATTTCGATGGAACGAGCTGGTCTGGTCTGAATCTGACGCCGCCCCTCCTTGAGAGATACTCTCTTGCAATCCACTCCGGCATGAACCCTACTTTGTAAGCGCCGATGTACTGATTTGGTACGAGGATGTATCTTGTCTCTGGTGTATCTATGATCTGTTCGAGAAGAATGTTAGCGAGTCTTACCATTTTTCCAGAAGAGAAGGGCCAGAAGGATCCTACTCCTTCGCTGGTCATACCTTTGGTGCTGACAATGCTTGGATTTGCGTGTCCTCTTGGTGCTACCAGTCTCCAGAGCCATGCCAGCGCAGGGGGCAGAATCTGCATCAAACCCACGATCCCGTACGTTGGTTTTTCTTTCGTGCAAGGAGGAGTTCTCACTCCAAAGCTTCTCACATCCACTTTCACGGGTTCGGAAACCGCGTTCTTCATAAAACGTTTCGGTATGATGACACGCGGGTTCGGACATGGTTTTCCTGGCTCATCTTCGATGTGTTCCCAGATCAATGCGGTTGAGTTTGGAACGGCGTAGATGTTGAGGAATATGAGCGGTTCAGGTGGATGTATGGTCAGCCTTTCCAGATCCGGAGCGCTTCCGTATTCTGTTATGTGGTCGACCCTTATGAACCATCCAGCTTCCGCGTCTTTGGCCACGAGTTTCTTTCCCGTCTGGAGCTTTGGATGGCACATAAACATGTCATCCGCTACAGGCATGAGAACACAGGATTGTTTCAGTTCCATATAGAATTTTTCACCGGTCACAATGTTTTCGGCGAGCTTTATTCTTCCATCCGGTTCTCTGTGTATCTCTTCGAGGATTTCACTCTTTCCTCCTCCGCTTGCTCCTTCATGCATGATCACGAGCTCGTTTTCGTAGGGTGTGATAACCTTCACTGCAGATGCGTGCGCGGTGACCCATTTTTCTTTCTCGCCTACGTGGAGAAGAAATCCATAGACTCCTTTCTTGGCGCTGGGACCTGGATAAAGATTGTAGGAGAAGATCTCGTAGTGGGAGTTGTGTCTGTAGTGGACGACCACCTGTTTGCCGTCGAAGTGTGTGTGTCTGAAAGGCGGGGCTAAGAACATGTAGAGTTTGGGTTTGAAATTCTCGGGGACTTCGCTGGCCGGTACGAAGAACTGGAGATCGGCAAGACCGCCGACGAAGAACCCGGCGTTTTTGGGGGCTATCAGAACGGCAGGATATCCGTAATCGTATCCACCGGCCATGAAAGGTAGCAGGATCAACTCCTGTTTTTTCAGCCACTCGAAGGTTTCCTGTCGAATAGGTTCGAATTCTTTTCCGAATCTTTCTCTGAAACGCGGCTTGTCCGTTTCCAGATTGTCACCAACTACGAGTGCGTTTGGGTCTCTTCGTCTCATGTAGGGTTCGGGGTAATTGACCACCAGACCATTTTTACAGCGGGTAACTGTTGCTTCGACCACGAAGCCTTTGCCAGGAACTTCGTAGCCTACTTCGAAAAGGTCTCTACCGGCTATGGCAAGGTCAAGTATTTCTTTTCTGCTCTCTGGTATTATTATCTCGGGGGCGTTTTCTATGATATCTCTAACTTCGTCAGAAAACACGAATCTGTCGAGAATAGCTGTTTTCACTTTATCACCCCTCCACGATATGGTGTTCAAACCAGATTATACCACGCATCATTATGTAATAATTATGTGTGAATTCAAATTTCCTTATACGTAATTTGAAGTTTCCTTTAATAGAACCAACGAAAAAGCGATTGATGATTAAAAATTCCGTGTTGTAGAATATTTTGAGAGATCAGAGTTCAAGGAGGTAGGATAATTTGAAAGTTTATGTTTCCGGGAAAGGAACTCTTATGGACGCTTTGAGAAAGGAACTGGAAGATTCAGAGTGGCAGCTTTCCGAATCGATTGAAGACGCGGGTCTCATCGTCTCGAGTGAGATTCTCGAGATATTATCTTCGAATCAGAGAATCGTTGATCTCTATCCCATCAAGGAAAAATCAATTCCGTTTTATAAGGAAGAATCGATTCGTTTTGCAAGCATCTTTCCGGTCTTTCACGGAGAATTCGCTTACTCTGAGTTTTATGTTGTTGAGAAGGTCTCCGATGAAGCAATCGAGAATTTTCTTGATTTTCTGAGAAAATTGGGTGTTGTGTTAAAGGACGTGTTATGGGATGATTATGTGAAACTTCTGGACAGGTCGTGTGCTGTTTTCTATCTTGGCTCAGCGTTTCGGGATCCCTTTTTGATCGATCACGTTTCTCATCTTCTTTCTTGGGAGGAAGAGAAGGAATCGTTTCTGAGACGGGGGAAAGAAGTCATTGCAAACCTCAGCGAAGGAAGTACTCCTGAAGAGACACCCAACATCGTCTCAAAAGTCCTCGCTGCTTTGAGAGATCCTTCCAATATCACTGAGATGAGGCACAAAATCAGGTTGATAGATTTCATACTGCTCAGGTTTATCGAAGAGAGAATGAAAGTGGCAAGAGATGTCGCAAGGGAAAAGAAAAAGACAGACTCTCCCATCGATATAAGGGATATAGAAGAACAGAAGATAAAGGAGATTCTAGACAGAACAGACCTCAATCCTGTTAGAATGAGACGCATATTCGAGGAGATAATGAAACTTGCCAAAGAAGAAGAGTACAGATTACTTGGAATTTCCAGGACGGTGGCAGTGCTGGGGCCCATGGGAAGTTTCAGTGATGAGATGGCCATGAAACTGATAGGTTCAAGAATACCCCTGAAGTACTGTTCCACAACTGACGAGATCATAGAAATGGTGGAAAAAGGTGAGGTAGATTATGGAATCGTGCCTATTGAGAATTCCACCTACGGGACAGTCATCCCTGTACTGGACGCCTTGCTCAACCACGAAGTAGAGGTGTTTGGCGAGGCAAAGCTCGAGATACACCACTGTCTCGTGTCAAAGAAAAAACTGGATCTGAAGGAGATAAAAAGGATCTACTCTCATCCCCAGGCCATATCTCAGTCTCTTGGATTCATCAACACGTACCTTTCGCACGCTGAGATTCGGTACACTTCTTCGACGAGCGACGCTGTGAACCTCCTGGATGACGAATCCGCTGCCATCATGTCAGAGAGTGCTGCAAAGATGTATGGGTTACTCATATTGCGGAGGAGCATTCAGGACTTGAAAGAAAAGAATATAACGAGGTTCTACATCATAAGAAGGAAAACAGGAAAGATGGAAGGGAAATACACCTCCCTTTTCTTTGGAGTTCAGGACAGACCGGGCTCTTTGAAGGCAGTTCTGGATATCTTCGCAAGCAGAGGAATAAACCTCAGAAAGCTGGAGTCAAGGCCCGCAAGGACGTTCTTGGGAGATTACGTGTTCTTTGTGGAAGTTGAGGCACCTTTGAAAGAAGAGGATATTAGGGACCTGGAAAAGGTCACGGCGTTTTACAAGATCATAGGTGTGTTTGATGAGGTAGAAGAGCTCGATGTGTTCAAATGAGGGGGCAGATCGCCCCTCATTTCGTTACGGGTTCTTTCAGAAGTGGATATTGAAGAGAGTACCCTGTGAGTTTCATTATGATCCTTGGAATCTCGGTGTTGTCGAGAAATCCGGTGAAGTTTTCGGCACCCGGACCAAAAGCGAAGATGGGAACGGGAGTTCCTGAATGTGTTGTGGTGGTCCACCCAACGCTAACCTTTTCTCCCAGGATCCTTCCAAGTTCGATCTTTGGATTTTTGGACATGGAAATCCTGTTCAGATCCTCATCAGAAAGAGTCAAACCGAAATACTCTTCGATGGCCTTTTTGAATTTCTCTTGATCTTTTGGAGAGTAATTTGCCATGATCCAGTCCGTTGTTTTTTTGAAGTTTCTGATTTTGTCCACATCTACTCTGTAGTCGCCCGAAGAAAGCCCTAATCCACCCGTTTCGTGGTCGGCAGTTACAATGACGAGGGTGTCTCCCCTCTTGAGGGCGAAATCAAGCGCCACCTGAACGGCTTTGTCGAATTCCTTGACTTCTTTCCAGACCCCGTAGATGTCGTTATCGTGGGCTTCCCAGTCTATCTGGGAGCCTTCCACCATGAGGAAGAAGGGTTCATCATCTTTCGACAGTATCTCGAGCGCTTTTTCCACCATTTCATAGAGCATCGGCTGCTCCTTTCTGCTACTTGCAGGATCCAGGTGACTTGGTGCAAAGAGAGCGAGTATTTTATCTGAATCCGCGGAGATTTTTGAGAGTTCCTCTCTGGTTTTCACGTATATATACCCTTTTTCTTTTGCAAGTTCAATCAAGTTGAGGTTGTCATCTCGTTTTCCACCGAGATCCTTGGGAAGAAAGTTTGCCCAACCTCCCCCCATCACCACATCGACTGTTTCATTCTCAACGAGTTGTCTTGCTATTTCGTTCTCTTCATCTCTACTTTTAACGTGTGCGTAGAAAGCAGCCGGCGTCGCATGTGTTACTCTGCAGGTAACAACGATACCCGTTCGAACTCCGTAGGTCTTTGCCACTTCGAAGATAGTGGGTACCACCGTTCCATCGGGGAGAATGTTGATCATACCGTTGTTCGTTTTGAACCCCGATGCCAGCGCTGTGCCCGCTGCTGCGGAATCAGTCACCCAGCTGTTTGCGGAGTGTGTCTTCACAAGTCCGATGTAAGGAGTCTTCATGAACGAGAGTGGTCTTCCTTCGAGCATGCTGGTGAGATAGACTTGAGAAAGACCCATACCATCTCCAATGAAATAGATAACGTTTTTCACCTGAGAAAAAACGAGCGCGACCAGCAGGGAAATCAGTATCAGCGTAAAAAGCCTTTTCATCCTCGATCACCTCCCGCCTCCAGTGTACGGGGACTTTTTTCGAGCTGTTTTAAGAAACGTGAAAAAATAAAGGCAGGGGCGAGCCCTGCCTTTCACAACAGTTCGTGTTCTCCGAATATGAGAGGAGGCTCATCTTTCAGTGCTTTCTGCCTTCGCACAGTTCCGATGTAGACGATGTGATCCCCCGCTTCAAACTGTCCAGTCTTGTCGCACTCAATGTAAGCGATTGTTCCTTCTGGAATGGGAAGGTTCCCTTCGCTCATCGTGTAGGGATATTTTTTGAATTTGTCTGTGTTTCTGCCAGAAACAGTTCCGAAGTATTCAGCTATTTCTTTTGCGTCTTTTCCGAGAATGCACACAGCAAAGGAATCTGTCCTGTCCATGAGTTCTCTTGTGTATCTGGTTTTTCCTATCGAAACGGCCACCATGGGAGGTTGCCAGGAAACTCTCGTCACCCACGCTACAGTGATCCCGTTGAGTTTCCCTTCCACGTTCACGGTTACTATAGCGGTCGAGGTGTAAAGTTTTCCCAGAGCATCCATTATTTCACCCCCCTAAAAAATGGTATCATACTCACTGTGGGGGTGGAAAAGTGAGTTTTGTTTCCTTTGGAAGAAAGGTGTTTCTTCCAAGAGAAAGAGTGATAGCCGTTATGCCTATCAGTACTTCTGTGGAAAAGAGGCTCAAGAACGTGGATTTTTACGCGAACAAAATAATAAACGCGACGTTTGGAAAACAAGCAAGAACCGCGGTAGTTATGGATAGTGGACATGTTGTACTCATTCCTACCAGATACAAAATAGCACTGAGGGTTATCTGGGGGCGGAGAAGAAAATGAAAAAAATCCTCGCCTTTCTCTCAATTGCTGCTGGATCGACGCTTTTCTTCGTTTTTCTGTTTATTTTTCTATCAAAGGTTTTCAGCGGAGAAATTCTGCTCAGCAGGTACATATTTCGAATCGGAGGCTTTGAACTCAGATGGTATTCCACTTTGATCCTCACGGGCTTTTTGATCAGCTACTTTGTGGCAAGAAAGAGAGCGAAGAATGAAGGCATAAACTTGGAAGAATTCGATGAGCTCATTTTCTACGGAGTGATAGCCGGTATTGTTGGAGCGCGCCTTTATTATGTCTTGTTCAATTTGAAGTATTACAGAAGTTTGTGGGATGCTTTGAAGATCTGGGAAGGAGGACTTGCCATACATGGAGCTGTGATTGGTGCTCTTCTCACAGGCTTCTTGTATGTTCGATTGAAAAAGCCTTCCTTCACTTTTTTGCAGGCAACAGACTTGTTCACCTCCGTATTGCCGCTGGGGCAGGCGATAGGAAGATGGGGAAACTTCTTCAACTACGAGGCATTCGGTGTTCCCACGAACCTTCCGTGGAAAATGTTTGTGCCAGAGCCCTACAGACCCGTTGTGTACAAAGATTATTCCTTTTTTCATCCTACGTTTCTTTATGAGTCCATATGGGATCTGCTGGTGTTTTTCATGTTGAGTGTTTATTTCAAAAGGTACAGGAAAAGGCACGGCGAAGTAACGTGCCTCTATTTTGTCCTCTATTCCCTTGGAAGAATCATAATAGAGAGATTGAGGGTCGATAGCCTCATGATTGGAAACATAAAAGCTGCTCAGCTGCTGAGTGCCGTGCTGATTCTCCTGGGATTCACTGGTTTTCTGATTTTAAGATCTTCTCAAGAACCGAAAAGAGCTTTCTGAAGGCCTTTGATCTGTGACTAATTTTTTCTTTGAGATGAGGAATTTCGCCGAAGGTCTTATCGTATCCATCCGGTATGAAGAACGGATCGTATCCGAAACCGCCTGTCCCTCTTATTTCGTTGGCTATTCGGCCTTCTACTCTGTCTTCAACAGAAATAAGGGTGTTTTCCACAGGATCGAAAAAGGTAGCACTGCACACGAAAGCAGCTCTTCTATCTTTTCCTTCAAGCATCTTCAGTATGGTTCTCATCTTCTCTTTGTAGGAATGTTCCTCCATGAACCGGGCAGACATGACACCGGGGAATCCTCCCAGGGAATAGATGACCAGTCCGGAATCGTCCGCCATCACAGGATGTTTGAGTTTTTTCCCGTAGACCACGGCCTTTTTCACGGAGTTTTCCAGAAACGTTTCACCGTCCTCGACTACTTCGATTTTTTCGGGAGAGGGCAGAATCTCCATCCATTCTGGAGCGATCATCTTTATTTCTTCAACTTTGTGCGGATTCGTCGTTGCAAGGTAGACGGTCAGTTTTTTCATGTTCTCTTCCCCCTTTCAAATAGGATTCTACAGGAACTGGTTGGTTCCTTTTTCGTATTGAAATTTAGTTGTAAAATAAAGTCTGGTGCGGAGTGTTTCAGAAAGGAGGGAACTGTCTTGAGGAAGGCATGGGTGAAGACTCTGGCGCTCGATAGAGTGAGTAACACGCCAGTAGTTATTCTCGGCATTGAAGGTACAAATAGAGTGCTTCCCATCTGGATAGGAGCGTGTGAAGGGCATGCTCTGGCCCTCGCGATGGAGAAGATGGAGTTTCCGCGTCCTCTGACTCACGATCTCCTTTTGAGTGTTCTTGAATCTCTCGAAGCACGCGTGGATAAGGTGATCATTCACTCTTTGAAGGATAACACCTTCTACGCAACCCTCGTGATAAGAGATCTCACGTACACGGACGAGGAAGATGAAGAGGCTGCTTTGATAGATATCGATTCCAGACCTTCCGATGCGATCATACTCGCTGTGAAGACCGGGGCACCCATTTTCGTATCGGACAATCTGGTGGAGAAACACTCTATCGAGTTGGAAGTAAACGAAACACAGGACGAGGAAGAGGAATTCAAGAAGTTCGTTGAAAATCTGAACATAGATACGTTCAAACAGATGATAGAAAAGAAGAGGGAAGAAGATGAAGAAGGAGAAAGTTGAAGAAAGAATACGCGAGATTTTGAGGCCTGGATGGGATCTTCTCACAGAAGAAGCCATGCTGTACTCCGCGACGGTTGGAGGAAAGAGGATCCGTCCTCTCCTCGTCTTGACACTGGGTGAGGATTTGGGAGTGGAAGAGGAAAAGCTTCTCGATGTGGCGGTGGCCGTTGAACTCTTTCACACGGCTTCTCTGATACACGATGATCTTCCCCCAATAGATAACGCGGATTTTCGAAGAGGGAAGCCTTCTTGTCATAGGACCTATGGTGAAGATATCGCCCTTCTTGCGGGAGATGGTCTGTTCTTCCTCGCTTTTTCTCAGATATCTAAAATCGGAAATTCAAAGATTTTTGAAGAGTTTTCGGAAACGGCCTACAAACTTCTTTTGGGGGAAGCGATGGATGTGGAATTCGAAAGAAGAAAGATGGAAATCTCGCAGGAGATGGTGGAGAGAATGTACGCTTTCAAAACGGGAGCGCTATTTGCCTTCTGTTTCTCAGCTCCATTTATCCTGAAAGAAAAGGATCACACCAAGATGAAACTCCTCGGAGAGAAGTTCGGGGTGGCTTTCCAGATATACGACGATCTGAAAGACATTCTTGGATCTTTCGAAAAGGTGGGAAAGGACCTCGGAAAAGACACAGAAAAAGTGACGCTTGTGAAAAAGGTGGGGATTCAGAAAGCTCGTGAGATGGCCGATAAGTATTATGAAGAAGTTTTGAAAGGTATCGAATCAGAAGGTCTCTTTCGCACGCTGTTTCTTCTGAAAGAACTCAAACAGATGGTGGAGGAGAGATGAGTTTTTTAAAAAAACTCCTAGAAATTGTTTTGAAAAGGAAGATTCTGTTTTTTACCCTGGTGTTTATAAGCATAACGGTGTTTTTCCTTCTGATCTTTTTTCAAAAAGAAGGCTCCTTGAAGATTGGAAAAGAAGGAGCGGAATCTGGTTTTATCAATTTGAGGGTGGAGATACCACCTGGAGCTTTTGGAAAACAAAAGGTTTTGAAAATCACGAGGGTTTCCGATGAAGAAAGAAAGCTTTATCCGGATGTGTTCGTGGGAGATCTTTACAGGGTGGAATTTGCGGACGGCGTAGATGAGTTTGCTCTGAAACCGATACGTCTCAAATACTATTTCGACGCCAAATACCTCAGAGGGGAGAATTACAACAATCTCACCTTTGCGTACGCGACAGAGGATGGTGGATACCGTATCATTCCCGGATCGATGATAGGAAAGGACGAAAGAGGATATTATGTGGAGGCCTTCACGTACCATCTTTCCGTTTTTGGAGTGGTTTTGAGATCGGCCGGTTTTCAAAAACATGGGATAAGGCTTCTGAGGGAAGCTGTGAACAGCTCCGGGCCAGCTGTTCTTCTGGTACCTGGAGAAGATCCTACCTTTGAAGGTGTCGTTAAGGACAATAACATATGGGAGACGATTTTCCCCGACAGAACGATCATGACGTACGAATACGCTCTTTATGAACCGCGTTCCCTGGCTTACAGCGAGATGTACAGGAGTTTCATAGAAAAGGAAGGAAGAAGAAGCTTCATTGACTTCGAATCGGATTTTCTCTCCCAAGAGATCTTGAAGTACTCACAGTACGAGTTCGACATCCTTGCACATGGAACAGGTGGACTGATCGTCTTGAGGATGCTACAACGTCATCCTGAGGTGAACAACGTCAGAAAAGTCGTTCTTCTTTCAACGCCGGTTCAGGGTACCAACGTGGTGAATCCCCTCTACTTCTCTTCTATCTTCTACGGCAAAGACCCAGAGGTGTTGGAAGACATATTCGGAATAGAGTGGACGAAGCTGAAGATGTTGACGTTGCACATCAGAAATCTCATAGACACCCTGGGTGAGGTGGTGCAGGAAATCCTTCCGGATTCTCAACTTGTGAAAGAACTCGGGGGGTTTTCAAGAAACGATGTGGAAATAGTATCCATCTGTGGAGACACACCGCCTTACGGAGTTGATGTGTCCGGAACGGAACTCGAAAGGTTCTATCCGGAGTTCGTAAAAGGAAGGGGAGATGGTTTCGTTTCCATTCAGTCCTGTCGGGTGGGTAAAGTTGAGCAGTTGAGCGGGAATTTTTACGATCTCTATTCCCGTGAGGAGAACGTAGCCCACATAAGAGAACTTTTGAAGTACGAGGTTCAGGTTTTTTCCGGTTTCAGGAGCGATGATTACGAGGAATACCTTCCATCGAAAAACCCGGAGCTCTCTGAGGAAAGTGTTCAAAAGGTTGTTGAAGCTAAAGAGACGAAAGGTACTGAACTTTCCGTGCTGCCAGTTAAGATTCTCTTTGAAAACTTTTTAGAACGGATCAGGTCTCTGGAGCTTTCTTCCTATTTGTCTGGAGCCCTGGTGGGTAAGGAAGTCTACATCGCTACCGAGTCGGGAGTTTTTGCCTGGGACAAGAAGGTTTTCGACAAGAAAATAGAGTTTTTTAAAAAGGTAGAAGATTACGCGTCGTTCGTAGGTGAAGGCGACATTTTCATAGTGGACAACATAGGAATAAAGAAATACGCACCCTTTCCTCTTGTCGGTGATATCAGTGATGCTCTGATAACAAGGAATGCGATTATCTATGCCAGAGTGGTTCCGGGTGGTGTGAGGTACTATCTTTTCAGGAATGGAGCGGAAAAACTTCTCGCTACCTCTCCCGGTACAACGGTTCGAATGAAATCAGAGAATGGAAACTACCTTCTCATAACGGATGGAGAGGTTGTTGCAATAGGTTCGGATTTCAAGGAGAAAGGAAGAGTGTTAAGTTCTCTGTTCGGAGAGAAGGTGAAAATAGTAGATGCTTCTTTCAAAGACGATGCGTTCTATATTTTGCTCAACGATGGATCTATCGCCTTCGTTTCCAGCAGCAGATCGGAAACAAAAAATTACGGTCTCACTGTTCCAAAAAAGGTCCTGAACTTTCAGGGCAGGATACTGGTTGTTTACGATGGCGTCATTCTGGATCTTTCTGCTGGAAAAGCTCAGCGGTTCGACAGGGGAATTATCGATGTGTTCTTGGGGAACGAGGGTCTTTTCATTGTGTTCGATGAGAAGGTGAGAGTATCGGTAGAAGAGTGGCGGTTGTCAAAGGATTGATTTTGATTTTCATCTTGCTTTCTCTTGTTTCTGTTGCCAATGATCTCTATTCCAGTGCTCTGAGTGCATACCTCGAAGGTGACTACAGAAGGGCACTCGAACTTTTTGAGAATGCGCTTCGAGAGGATCCAACCATTGAAGAAAGAGATTCCCTTGTGAAACTGAAAATGGGAATCTGTGCCTACGCGATAGGTGACTACGAGAAAGCCCGTGCTTACCTTTCGAATTTTCCGGATAACGTAGTGGCACAAGAAATTCTGAAAAGATTGAGTGTCCCGGAAGAGGTCTGGAAAAAATATATAGAAACCGAGAAGGCAGGTTCTGAATCAAAAAAGGTTGAAGCTACAAAGAGTATCCCTTTCTGGCTGCCGATGGTTGTTTCTGCTGCCACCTTCTTATCAGTTTTCTTTCTTCAAAGGTTCTTGACGAAACGCCTGGCGATGCGCTCTGAGAAGAAATCCAGTGTTGCTAAAGAGATTCCAGGAGTTGTTGAGGAACTGCCAGAGGGTACCGTCGAAGAGATTCCGGAGGAGAAACCAAGTGAAGCCTTTGCGGAAAAACTCGATTTTCTGGAAGAACTCCTCGGTAAAGTTCAGAAATCTAATCGCGAAGAATATGTGGATGTCGATGAGGTGAAAAACAGAGCCAGAGAAATTCTCGAAAATTCAGAGGAGATACCAGATGATCTCACGGCAGAAGAAGTGAACCTTGATGTGGAAGAGGTCATCAAAGAGTTGGAAGAGAAAGAAGCGTACGATGAAGAGGATGCAAGGAAGCTAGTTCTTGTGGCCAAGAATAAACTCAGGGAGGAATGAAGGTGTGGTTCTTCTTTTCAGGTGTTCTTATGGGAATAGCGAACGTGGTACCGGGTGTCAGCGGTGGTACAATCGCCGTTCTCATGGGTATCTATGAGAAACTGATAGAATCGGTGAATTCTTTTTTTCATGGAAATTCGAAATCTCTGAAGGTGCTGATACCTGTGGGAACAGGTGTTTTGGTGGGAATATTTGGTATAGCACGTTTCTTAGAAATCTCCCTTTCGAAGTATCCGATTCCAACACATTTCTTTTTTTTGGGACTCGTCATCGTTAGCTTTGTGAAAACAAAGGAGTATTTCTCGATCAAACCTGTGAACATATTTTTCGTCTTGCTTGGGATGTTTTTGATTTTTATGTTGCATTTTTCAGGTGGAACAACTGCAAAAGAAAACATGTTCCTTCTCGTCTTGGCGGGTTTCGTAGCGGCGATGGCCATGGTGGTACCCGGCATCAGTGGTTCGCTGATCCTTCTGATTTTCGGTGTTTACGATTACGTTCTTTATCTGGTTTCGCACCTGATAATTGGTGAGCTTCTGATATTCTCCATCGGAGTTGTCGCCGGAATTCTCGTCTCTGTGAAGATCATGAACTTTCTTTTGAAAAGATTCCGGGAGGAAACTTACAGTTTCATCGGTGGAATGATTCTTGCGTCTCTCTACGAGGTTCTTCCAAAAAAGATGGATACAAACGTCGTTCTGCCATCTGTTTTGAGTCTTGTACTCTCATTAACTCTTGGATTCTTTCTGCTTTACATTGAAAAGAAACTATCTTTGACTCAGAAACTTTAAAGCTTCTTTTATCAACTCGGATGTTTTCATTCCCTCTCTGTACACGTGTTTCACCGCTTCTCTTGCCTGTTTCTCCGGGTATCCCAGTGACACCAGGGCTTCTAAAGATTCGTGATAGATTCTCATGTCTTTTATTCCAGCACTTTCGAATTCATCTTTCAATTCCATCACGATCCGTTCTGCTGTTTTCTTACTGATGCCGGGAAGTTTTGAAAGGCCTTCCACGTCCTGAGAGGCGATCATTGTCACCAGTGTTTCCGCATCTTCGTTCGAGATGATCTTCAAGGCCGTTTTTGGCCCAAGCCTGGAAACCTTTGTGAGAGAAAGGAAGAGTTCCTTTTTTCTCTCATTTGAAAACCCATAGAGGGTAATTCCGTCCTGCGAAACGTTCAAAAACGTGTGAAGAAAACATTCTTCGCCTTCTTTCACTTCTTCACTGGTCTGAACATCGCAGACGATTTCAAAGACGACTCCAGATTTTGTTTCCACGAGGAGAACGTTTCCACTCTTTTTCAAGACTCTTCCAGAGATTCCCGCTATCATAGTTTCCACTCCTCATTTATCTTTCCGGTTGTCAGGAACTCCCTCACGTATCCCACCAGAAACAGTGATCCTGTAACAACTGTGTCTCCCTCACTGGATTCGATCGCTTCCAGGGGATCTTCTATGACTTCCACGTTTTTGAAGAACTTCTTTGCCGTGTCAACAAGGCCGTTCATGTCTTTCATACGAGGTGAAGGAACACGGGTGACTATGACCCTTTCGAAGATTCCGGTGTACTTTCGAAGAATGTCCTCCCGGTTCTTGTCATCCAGAATGCCTATTACCAAGTTCAATGGTTCGTCTTTGAAGTACAATTTCAAGCTTCTGACAAGGCTTTCCGCTCCGTGAGGGTTGTGCGCTCCATCGAGGATGTACGTCTTCCCGTTTTTCTCTAAGATTTCAAATCTTCCCAGATTCTTCGCATTTTTCAAGCCTTCGCGTATTGCTTTCTCGCTCAATGGAAGTCCTGTTGCTTCAAGAGTCTTCAGGGCAACACCGGCGTTTTCTATCTGGTGAGGACCGTTCATTGTCAGGACGAGATCTTCGAAGGTGTTTTCCCCACAGTAATCGAATCTGTTTTCGTGAAGTTTCAGAGATTTAACTCTGACGGAAAAATCTTTGTCAATGACGTACACCCTTGAATTCTTCTTTCGTGCAACATCTTCCATCACTTTGAGAGCTTCTCTTTTTCTCTCTCCTGTCACAAGGGGAACTCCTTCTTTTATTATTCCGGATTTTTCCCACGCGATCTGTTCTATGGTGTATCCCAGCGTTTTTTCGTGATCTCTGTCCACCGTGACGATGGTAGAACAAAGAGGGAACACCACGTTCGTTGCGTCCAGTCTGCCTCCAAGACCAACTTCCAGGACGGCGATGTCAACGTTTTTTTCCGCAAAGTAGAGGAAAGCCATCGCCGTCACAACTTCAAAAAAGCTTGGGGAGAATATTTCTTCTTTGTCGAGCTCGTTCAGAATCGGCTCCATTTTTTCGTAGATCTTCACCACGTCCTCTTCGGATATGTACTCTTCGTTTAACCTTATCCTTTCTCTGAACGTGCTCAGGTGAGGGGAGTAATAGGATCCCACTCTGTATCCCTGAGATATCAAGATATGACTTATCATGTTCGTTACGGAACCTTTCCCATTCGTGCCACCTACGTGTATGGTTTTGTATTTCAGATGGGGGTTTCCCAGCTTTGAAAGTAGCATTGAGATCCTCTCAAGACCTGGTTTCACCTTTCCCATAGGTCTTTTGTGGTAGAGATACCTGAGAACTTCGAGGTATGCCATGGTCTCATTTTTCACTCCCATATGAGGTTTTTGAAGGAGGTTCCGTTTTCAAGAGGGGGAACTCCAAAGATATCGGCGATGGTTTGGCCCAGGTCGGCGAAGGTTTCCCTGATGCCAACGTAAACGTCTTTTTTCAGTCTTCCTCCGTATCCAAGGAGGGGGACCATTTCTCGGGAGTGATCCGTTGAGGGAGTTGTGGGATCACATCCGTGATCTGCCGTGATGAAAAGAACGTCGTCCTCATTCAGATTATGTATGATCTCAGGTAATCTCACGTCGAATTCTTCGAGGGCTCTGGCATAAGAAACGGGGTCGTTTCTGTGACCGTATTTGGTGTCAAAATCCACAAGATTTGTGAAGATCAGACAGTCGTGATTTTTCTCCTTCATGAGTGAGATCGTTTTGTCTATTCCATCGTTGTTGTCCTTTGTCTTGTAATTTTCCGTCACGCCTCTTCCAGCAAATATATCTGCGATCTTGCCAACACCGTAAACGGGTATTTCGTTCTCCGTGAGGACATCGAGGAGTGTTTTACCTTCCGGTTCGAGCGAGAAGTCCTTTCTTTCGGGTGTCCGAAGGTAGTTGGGCCACTCTCCCGTGAAGGGTCTTGCGATGACTCTGGCAACTTTGTATCCCATTTCATCCAGAAGTTCCCTGGCGATTTCGCAGTACCTGTAAAGTTCCTCCAGGGGAACGATTTCTTTCTTTACCGCTATTTGAAACACACTGTCCGCTGATGTGTACACGATCAGAGCACCGGTCTTCTCGTGGATCGGACCGAGTTCTTTTATGATTTCCGTACCGGATGCAGGTTTGTTACCTATGACTTTTCTCCCCGTTTTTCTCTCGAACTCTTCTATCAGTTCCTTGGGAAAACCATTTGGAAACAGGTCAAACGGCTTCTTGAGGATGACTCCCGCTATTTCCCAGTGTCCGGTCGTCGTGTCTTTACCGGGGCTTTTTTCCATCATTTTCCCGTAGATGCCTTCTGCGGGTTTCACAGGCTCAACACCTGGTATGTCGTCGAGGTTGCCGAGACCCAGTTTTGCCATATTTGGAAGGTGCAATCCACCTACCGCTTTTGCGGTGTTCACAATGGTGTTGCTCCCTTCATCGCCGTACAGATGAGCGTCGGGCATCTCACCTATTCCCACGCTGTCCAAAACTATCAGTACCACCCTCATACTTCCAGCCCCTTTCCGAAAAATTCTATCACAAATGGCTGAAAAATCTGATATTATTAACTTTGAGAAGGAAATATCAGGAGGTGTAGACATGAAGGAATACAGACCACAGGAAATAGAGAAAAAATGGCAGGAAGTATGGGAAGAAAAGAAGGTCTTCTATACACCTCAGAGGTCTGAAAAACCCAAGTATTACGCTCTCGTGATGTTTCCGTATCCCTCTGGAACTCTCCACGTAGGGCACGTGAAAAACTACGTCATAGGTGACATAGTCGCAAGATACAAGAGGATGAGAGGATACAACGTCCTCCACCCGTTTGGATACGACGCATTCGGACTTCCCGCCGAGAACGCCGCGATCGAAAAGGGAATTCATCCTGAAGAGTGGACGAGGAAGAACATCAACACTATTCGGGGACAGGTGAAAAAACTCGGTATAAGCTACGACTGGAGCAGAGAAATCGCGACCTGCGACGAGGAGTACTACAAATGGACCCAGTGGATATTTCTCCAGCTCTACAAGAATGGTTTGGCCTACAAGAAGAAGGCAGCTGTCAACTGGTGTCCCAAGTGTAAAACTGTTCTTGCGAACGAGCAGGTGAAAGACGGAAAATGTGAAAGATGTGGAACCAGCGTTACCATAAGGCACCTCGAACAGTGGTTTTTCAAGATCACGGATTACGCGGAAAGGCTGCTGAACGACCTGGACAAGCTCACAGGATGGCCGGAGCACGTCAAGACCATGCAGAGAAACTGGATAGGAAAGAGCACCGGTGCGGAAATAGATTTTCCTGTCGAAGGATCGGATACAAAGATCAGGGTCTTCACAACCAGGCCCGACACACTCTGGGGTGTCACTTTCATGGCCCTTGCACCGGAATCCCCTCTTGTCGAAGAGCTCGTTCTTGAGGAGAAAAAAGAAGATCTTCAGGAATTCCTTGAACGTGTAAAGCAGCAGGACAGATTCAGAAGAACCTCTGTCGAGGCCGAAAAAGAAGGGTTCTTCCTGGGAAGGTACGCCATAAACCCCGTGACCGGCGAGAGGATACCGATCTACGTGGCAAACTACATCCTCATGGAGTATGGAACGGGTGCCATCATGGGAGTTCCTGCCCACGATCAGAGGGACTTTTCCTTCGCTAAAAAGTACGGAATCCCGATAAAGGTTGTGATTAAACCAGCAGACAGAGATCTCGATCCAGAGAAGATGGAAGAAGCCTACGAAGGCGAGGGTATCATGGTGAACTCCGGACCGTTCGATGGAACACCGAGCAGCGAAGGGATAGAAAAAGTCATAAATTGGCTCGAGGAAAAAGGCATTGGAAAGAGGTCGGTCCAGTACAAGTTGAGAGACTGGCTCATATCGAGGCAGAGATACTGGGGTGCTCCAATCCCCATCATCTACTGTGAAAAATGCGGTGTTGTACCCGTTCCAGAAGAGGACCTTCCCGTGAGACTTCCAAAAGACGTGGAATTCCTTCCAACGGGTCAATCTCCTCTTTCTTTCCATGAAGGTTTCAAGAAGACAAAGTGCCCCATCTGTGGTGGAGAAGCCCAGAGAGAAACGGACACCATGGACACTTTCGTTGACTCTTCCTGGTACTTTCTCAGATACGTGAATCCTCACCTGGAGGACAAACCGTTCGAGCCTGATGACGTGAACTACTGGTTACCGGTGGATCAGTACATCGGAGGGGTGGAACACGCCGTACTGCATTTGCTGTACTCTAGATTCGTAACCAAGGTACTGCATGATCTGGGTTATCTCAATTTCGACGAACCCTTCACCAACCTCTTCACACAGGGAATGATTTACAAAGACGGTGCCAAGATGTCCAAGTCGAAGGGGAACGTGGTGTCCCCGGATGAAATGATAGAGAAATACGGGGCGGATACCTTGAGAATGTACATACTCTTCATGGCACCTCCAGAGAAAGATGCCGAATGGAGTGACGCTGGTATCGAGGGTGTTCACAGATTCGTCAAAAGGCTCTGGAACACTTTCTACACGGTTCTTCCGTTTGTGAAAGAAGAAAACACGGAGAATCTTGTGTTGAAAAACTCCACAGAAAAGGAACTCAGAAGAAAGCTCCACAGTATCATCAAGAAGATAACGGAGGATATAGAGGGTGGATTCAAGTTCAACACCGCTATAAGTGGTCTGATGGAACTCGTGAACCACCTGAGTCAGTATTTGAACAGTGTACCGCAGGAGGAATGGAACAGGAAACTCCTGCGAGAGATAGTAGAAAAACTCACGCTCGCTCTTTCACCTTTCGCACCGCACCTTGCAGAGGAGTTCTGGCACGATCTTGGTAACGAAAATCTTGTTGTCCAGCAGTCCTGGCCTTCCTACGATCCAAAAGCGCTCCAAGTGGAAGAAGTCGAAATCGCCATCCAGATAAATGGAAAGGTGAGAGACAAAGTGGTTGTACCAGTGGATATCTCTGAAGAGGATCTGAAAAAGATCGTCCTCGAAAGAGAAAGAGTCAAGGAATACGTCGATGGCAAACCGATAAAGAAGTTCCTATATGTAAGGGGAAGGATAGTAAATATCGTGGTATGAGGTGATAGAATGGCGGAAAAAATACCAAAGCCCGTTTCAAAGAGGTTGGTAAGCTACTACATGTGCCTTGAAAGGCTCCTCGATGAGGGTGTAGAGGTGGTATCTTCGGAAGAGCTCGCAAGAAGGCTCGATCTCAAAGCGAGTCAGATAAGAAAGGATCTGTCATATTTTGGAGAGTTTGGAAAGCGCGGGGTTGGTTACAACGTGGAGCACCTTTACGATGCGATTGGCGAGATCCTCGGTGTAAAGAAAGAGTGGAAGCTGGTCGTTGTGGGAGCTGGGAACATAGGAAGAGCCGTCTCAAACTATGCCGTAATGAGAGAGAAAGGTTTTAAAATAGTGGGTATTTTCGATAGCGATCCGTCAAAGATGGGAAAGGAAGCAGCCCCTGGCCTTACTGTGAGTGATGTGAGTGAGCTCGAAAAATTTGTTGAAGAACACGGCGTCGAAATAGGAGTGATAGCCGTTCCCGCTGAACATGCTCAAGAGATAGCTGAAAGATTGGAAAAAGCAGGCATCAAGGGAATTCTGAATTTTGCCCCCGTGAAGATAAAGGTGTCCGTCCCGGTAGAGAACATAGACATAACCGCTTCTTTGAGAGTCCTTACCTTCGAAATTGTGAGGAGGAACGACTGACATGGAATACGACGTTTACGTGAGGGTTTCAAAAGAAGATGTTCACCTCCTGAACTACCTTCTTGAGGTGGAAGAGCATATGTTCAACATCAGAAAATACGAAGATGGAGTTTTGAAAATCATCACTCCTTTTCCCGAGGAGGCCATAAAGCTCCTTGAAGGATGTAAAGAGATGGTGGATCTTGAAATCCTCGAGGTAAAGGAGAATCCCGGTGAGGCATGAAAATCGAAAGAGTTGAAAAGGTCGAAAACATAGACTTCGAAGGTCTTTTGAAAGAAGGCTACACCTGTTTCTTTTTCGACTTCGATAACACTCTTGTTCTGTGGAAAGAGAGCAAACTTGAAGAGGATAAGAGAAGGTTGTTGATCGAACTGGCAAAAAAAGCTCGTGTGGTTGTCGTTTCTAATGGAAAACCAAGAAAGGTCGATCTTCCAGTCACGTTCATCTGGAGGGCGGGGAAGCCTTTCAGTCTGAAACTCTGGAGATTCTTGAAAAAGGAGAGAATCGATCCAGAGCGCTGTGTGATGATAGGAGATCAGATTTTTACAGATGTGCTCACTGGTAAGATTTTCGGATTTCGTGTGATAAAAGTAGAACCGATCAGTGCGAAAGAATTCTTTGGTACGAAGATTCTGAGGTTCTTCGAAAAAATACTGGAGGGAAAAGTGCGATGAACACAGGTGAAATGAAGATAAACTGGGTTTCCAGATACATGCCCCTTCTGAACAAAATCGCCGAAGAGTATTCGAGCGAAAAGCCGCTGTCTGGTTTCACCGTTGGAATGAGCATACACCTTGAAGCAAAGACGGCCTATCTCGCGATTACTCTGTCAAGGCTTGGAGCGAGAGTGGTGATCACAGGAAGCAACCCACTTTCAACACAGGATGATGTGGCGGAAGCGCTCAGATCAAAGGGAATAACCGTTTATGCGAGAAGAACACACGACGAGAGCATCTACCGGGAAAATCTCATGAGAGTGCTCGACGAAAGACCGGACTTCATAATAGACGATGGAGGAGATCTCACGGTGATTTCTCACACCGAGAGAGAAGACGTTCTCGAAAATCTCAAAGGGGTATCCGAAGAAACCACGACGGGTGTTAGACGTTTAAAGGCATTGGAAGAGACAGGAAAATTGAGGGTGCCCGTTATCGCTGTGAATGATTCCAAGATGAAGTATCTCTTCGATAACAGATACGGGACGGGTCAGTCCACATGGGATGCCATCATGAGAAACACGAACCTTCTCGTTGCTGGAAAAAACGTTGTGGTGGCGGGATACGGTTGGTGTGGACGAGGGATCGCTCTCCGTGCAGCGGGACTAGGAGCCAGGGTGATCGTGACGGAAGTTGATCCCATAAAGGCCGTCGAAGCGATCATGGATGGGTTCACAGTTATGCCTATGAAGGAGGCCGTGAAGATTGCCGATTTCTTGGTGACGGCCACAGGAAACACCGACGTTCTCTCAAAGGAAGATATTCTTTCTCTCAAAGACGGGGCAGTTCTGGCAAACGCTGGGCATTTCAATGTGGAGATCCCGGTGAGGGTACTGGAAGAAATTGCGGTTGAAAAGTTCGAAGCACGGCCGAACGTGACAGGATACACTCTTGAGAATGGTAAAACGGTCTTTCTTCTTGCGGAGGGAAGGCTGGTCAACCTGGCAGCGGGAGATGGCCACCCAGTAGAAATAATGGATCTGTCCTTTGCACTTCAGATCCTCGCCGTGCTTTATCTTCTTGAAAATCACGGAAAGATGTCACCGAAGGTGTACACGCTCCCAGATGAAATAGACGAAAGAGTGGCCAGGATGAAACTGGATTCTCTAGGAATAAAGATAGATGAGCTGACAGAGAAACAGAGGAGGTATCTGAGAAGTTGGCAGTGAATTCCAAATACCATCATTCCTGTATCAACTGTGGGGGATTGAACACCGATGAAAGAAACGAAAGGGGACTTCCTTGTGAAGTTTGTCTTCTCGAGGAGTCCCCTTCTGATATTTATAGGGCTCTTCTTGAAAGAAAGACTCTGAAAGAGTATCGTTTCTATCACGATTTCTGGAACGAGTACGAAGATTTCAGGAGTTTCTTCAAGAAAAAATTCGGAAAGGATTTGACGGGTTATCAGAGGTTGTGGGCAAAGAGGATTGTTCAGGGAAAAAGTTTCACGATGGTTGCACCAACCGGTGTAGGGAAAACGACTTTTGGAATGATGACAGCCCTGTGGCTGGCAGGAAAAGGGAAAAAATCTGCTCTCATTTTCCCAACGGTTACTCTGGTGAAACAAACTCTCGAAAGGCTTCAAGAGTTTGCCGATGAAAAGGTGAAAATCCTCGGTTTTTATTCCTCAATGAAAAAAGAAGAAAAGGAAAAGTTTGAGAAAGGTTTTGAAGAAGACGATTACCATATTCTGGTTTTCTCCACTCAGTTCGTTTCGAAAAACAGAGAAAAGCTTTCCCAAAAAAGATTTGACTTTGTTTTCGTGGACGATGTGGATGCTGTCCTAAAGGCCTCCCGGAACATAGACACTTTGCTCATGATGGTTGGAATACCGGAGGAGATCATAAGAAAGGCTTTCTCGACTATAAAGCAGGGAAAGATTTACGAAAGGCCCAAAAGCTTGAAGCCAGGTATTCTTGTGGTTTCTTCTGCCACCGCCAAACCGCGTGGTATAAGGCCCCTTCTCTTCAGAGATCTCCTTAATTTCACCGTCGGAAGGCTGGTTTCGGTAGCAAGAAACATCACCCATGTCAGGATCTCCACCAGATCGAAAGAGAAATTGATAGAGCTGCTGGAGATTTTCAGAGATGGAATATTGATCTTCACACAAACTGAAGAAGAGGGTAAAGAGCTTTATGAGTACTTGAAAAGATTCAAATTCAATGTTGGGGAAACATGGTCTGAATTTGAGAAGAATTTCGAAGATTTCAAAGTTGGAAAACTCAACATTCTGATAGGTGTTCAGGCGTACTACGGAAAACTCACAAGAGGTGTCGATCTTCCCGAAAGAATAAAATACGTGATCTTCTGGGGAACTCCTTCCATGAGATTTTCACTGGAATTTGACAGAGCACCGAGGTTTGTTCTTGCCAGGGTTTTAAAGGAAATGGGTTTGATAAAAGCTCAGGAGAACCCAGATGTCGAGGAGCTCAGAAAGATAGCGAAAGAGCATTTAACTCAAAAAGAATTCGTTGAGAAAGTGAAAGAAATGTTCAGAGGAGTGGTTGTTAAAGATGAAGACCTGGAGATGACCATCCCAGATGTTTACACATACATACAGGCGTCTGGGAGATCCTCCCGAATACTGAACGGTGTACTGGTCAAGGGTGTTTCTGTGATCTTCGAAGAAGACGAAGAAATTTTCGAATCGCTGAAAACAAGGCTCCTTCTCATCGCAGAAGAAGAAATAATAGAGGAGTCCGAAACGAACTGGAAAGAACTGGTTCACGAGGTAGAGGAAAGCAGAAAAAGAATTGAAGGGGAACTGACCGACACATCAAAATCTCTCCTGATCATTGTGGAGTCTCCGACCAAAGCCGAGACGCTCTCCAGGTTCCTTGGAAGAGCTTCTTCTCGGAAAGAGAGAAACATAATTGTCCATGAAGCGGTGACAGGCGAGGGAGTGGTACTCTTCACCGCGACGAGGGGACACGTCTACGATCTTGTTACAAGGGGAGGAATCCACGGAGTAGAAGAAGAAGATGGAAAATTCGTTCCCGTGTACAACTCTCTGAAAAGATGCAGGGATTGTGGATATCAGTTCACGGAGGATAGGGATGAGTGTCCTGTATGTTCTTCGAAAAACATAGATGATAAGACAGAAACGCTCAGAGCCCTAAGAGAGATTTCTCTGGAGGCAGACGAAATCCTTGTGGCAACAGACCCGGATGTTGAAGGAGAGAAGATATCCTGGGATGTGACTCAGTATCTTCTTCCGGCCACCAGATCTTTGAGGAGAATAGAAATGCACGAAATCACAAGATACGGTTTCAAAAAAGCGAGGGAAAACGTCCGGTTCGTTGATTTCAATCTGGTGAAGGCACAGATCGTGAGGAGAGTGCAGGACAGGTGGATAGGGTTTGAACTCAGTGGAAAACTGCAGAAAAGATTTGGAAGATCGAATCTCTCGGCAGGCCGGGTGCAATCCACCGTTCTGGGATGGATAGTAGAGAGAGAAGAAGAATACAAAAAGAGCGAAAAGGATTTCACTCTCCTTGTTCTGGAAAACGGTGTGAATCTGGAAGTCGAAGGGAAAATCGCAGATGACGTGGTAACCGTTGTAGAACTACAGGAAGTCGAAGAAGAAAGAAATCCGCTACCACCCTACACAACGTCTTCGGCACTATCAGAGATTTCACAAAAATTGCGGCTCGGTGTTCAAGAAGTGATGGACATCCTTCAAGATCTTTTTGAAAAAGGTTTCATCACCTATCACAGAACGGATTCAACAAGGATTTCTCTTGAAGGTCAGAACGTCGCGCGAACCTACCTCAAGAAGATAGGAAAAGAGGATATATTCATGGGAAGAAGCTGGTCAACAGAAGGTGCTCATGAGGCGATAAGGCCCGTGAAGCCTATAGATGCCAGGGAACTCGAGGAGATGGTCGAGGAAGGTTTGATAGCCGATCTCACCAAGAAACATTTGAGAGTTTATGAACTCATCTTCAACCGCTTTCTTGCCAGTCAATCCGCGGCTGTGAAGGTGAAGAAACAGATCGCAACGGTCGAATTGAATGGCAAACGGTTAGGAATAGAACAGATAATCGAGGTTTTGAAAAACGGCTGGAATCTCTTCGTGCCGTTAACAGTTTCTCCAAGATTTGAACACAGAAACTACAAGATAAAAGAAAAAAAGTTTTACAAAAAACACACCGTTCCTCTCTTTACTCAGGCTTCTATTGTGGAAGAAATGAAGAAAAGAGGTATTGGAAGACCTTCTACTTATGCAAAAATAGTAGAGGTGCTTTTCAGAAGAGGCTATGTGTACGAAGACAAATACAAAAGAGTTCGACCAACCAGACTTGGTGTAAAGGTTTATTCCTATCTGAAAGAGCGTTATGAGAAATACGTCACAGAAGAGACCACACGAAGATTAGAGGAGATCATGGATAAGGTGGAAAGGGGAGAGGAAGATTATCAAGCAACTCTGAGGCTTTTATATGAAGAAATAAAATCTCTCATGGAGGAGGGGTAATGTATGTGGCTGCTCTTTTTAATTCCGCTTGTTGCACTCGGTTTTGCTGCCGCAAACTTCGCAGCCGTCGTCAGAAAACCAGAGGGGACCGAGCGGATGAAAGAGATTTCCTCTTACATCAGAAGTGGAGCAGATTCCTTCCTTGCACACGAAACAAAAGCCATTTTTAAAGTTGCCATCGTCATAGCGATACTCCTCATGATCTTCACAACCTGGCAGACGGGTGTGGCGTTTCTCCTGGGAGCCGTTATGAGTGCATCTGCTGGTATTGTGGGAATGAAGATGGCCACCAGGGCAAACGTCAGGGTGGCGGAGGCTGCCAGAACCATAAAGAAGATAGGCCCCGCTCTGAAAGTGGCGTATCAAGGTGGAAGCGTTATGGGTCTTTCCGTTGGTGGATTCGCTCTGCTTGGACTCGTTCTGGTGTATCTGATCTTTGGGAAGTGGATGGGACAACTGGACAATCTTAATATATACACGAACTGGCTTGGAATAAACTTCGTTCCTTTCGCGATGACCGTTTCTGGATACGCCCTTGGATGTTCAATCATTGCCATGTTCGATAGGGTCGGTGGAGGAGTTTACACGAAGGCCGCTGATATGGCAGCCGACCTCGTTGGAAAAACCGAATTGAACCTCCCGGAAGACGATCCCAGGAATCCGGCAACGATCGCAGACAATGTGGGAGACAACGTGGGAGACGTTGCGGGGCTCGGAGCGGACCTTTTGGAGAGCTTTGTTGGAGCGATAGTTTCTTCCATAATCCTCGCTTCTTACATGTTCCCGATCTACGTTCAGAAGATAGGTGAGAATCTGGTACATCAGGTACCAAAGGAGACGATACAGGCGCTCATAAGCTATCCTATCTTCTTTGCTCTTGCCGGTCTCGGCTGTTCGATGCTTGGAATACTGTACGTGATCGTAAAGAAGCCATCTGATAATCCTCAAAGAGAACTCAACATCAGCCTCTGGACATCTGCGCTGCTCACAGTTGTCCTCACAGCCTTTCTGACGTATTTCTATCTGAAAGATCTTCAGGGACTCGATGTAGTTGGATTCCGATTTGGAGCCATCTCACCTTGGTTCTCAGCGATCATAGGTATCTTCTCGGGAATCATCATAGGATTCTGGGCCGAGTATTACACGAGTTACCACTACAAACCGACCCAGTTTCTGAGCAAATCTTCTATCGAAGGGACCGGAATGGTCATTTCGAACGGACTTTCACTTGGTATGAAGAGCGTGTTTCTCCCCACTCTAACACTTGTTCTTGGTATCCTCTTTGCTGATTATTTTGCGGGTCTCTACGGTGTGGCGATTGCCGCGCTTGGAATGCTTTCGTTTGTTGCAACATCCGTCTCTGTTGACAGCTACGGTCCCATTGCGGACAACGCGGGTGGAATAAGCGAAATGTGTGAACTGGATCCCGAGGTCAGAAAGATCACGGATCACCTCGACGCGGTCGGTAACACCACCGCAGCCATAGGAAAGGGATTCGCTATAGGATCCGCTATATTTGCAGCGCTTTCACTCTTTGCGTCTTACATGTTCTCCCAGATCAGTCCTTCTGATATTGGGAAGCCTCCTTCACTCGTGCTTCTTCTGAACATGCTCGATGCGAGGGTCATAGCAGGCGCCCTCCTTGGTGCAGCCATCACATATTACTTCAGTGGATATCTTATTTCGGCAGTTACCAAGGCAGCTATGAAGATGGTGGATGAGATCAGAAGACAGGCTCGAGAAATCCCAGGACTGCTGGAAGGTAAGGCCAAGCCTGACTACAACAGGTGTATTGAGATCACCAGCGACAACGCTCTGAAGCAGATGGGTTATCCTGCGTTCATAGCGATTCTCACACCGCTTGTGACTGGTTTTCTCCTCGGAGCGGAGTTCGTTGGAGGAGTGTTGATAGGAACGGTCCTCAGTGGTGCGATGCTCGCAATTCTGACGGCCAATTCTGGAGGAGCCTGGGACAACGCGAAGAAGTACCTGGAAGCGGGTAATCTGGAAGGGTATGGAAAAGGTTCCGAGCCGCACAAAGCTCTGGTTATAGGAGACACGGTTGGAGATCCTCTCAAGGACACCGTTGGACCTTCTCTTGACATTCTCATAAAGATCATGTCGGTGGTCTCGGTGATAGCGGTCTCCATATTCAAACACGTTCACCTGTTCTGATAAACGGGGGCTTCGGCCCCCTTTAAAATTGTGGTAAGATTTCATGGGGGGACTTCACGTGGAAAGGAAAAAGCTCATGGCGAAATTTGTCGAAATCGCGTCAGAGAAAATGGGGAAAGATCTTGAAACGGTTGATGAGGAAAACACATTTGAAGAGCTTGGATTCGATTCGATAGACGTGATAGACCTTGTGATGTTCTTCGAAGATGAATTTGCCTTGAGAATAGAAGATGAGGAGATATCGAAAATTCGAAAGGTTAAGGATCTGATCGATATAGTAATCAAGAAGCTGGAGGAGATCGATGATGAGGTATCTGAGAGCTGACGAAAGATGTCTGATCTGCAGCCTCAGACAGGCGGAGAATCTTCTGAAGAAAACCATAACTTCTCCTGAAAAGAGATGGGTGATCTTCAGGGAAGTTTTCAGGATTATGAGTGAAATGAAGTGGGGTATGAAGCCTCTCGAAGTGAACGGAGAGGTTCACAGGTTCATAATGGAGTACATAAAGGAAGAAGATCCGTTCAAAGAAGAGAAAAGAAGATCGAACGATATGGCCATGAAACTCGTTGAAATGTTCAGGCCAGAGATTTTGAACTCTCCTGACCCTGTGTATTCGGCTGCAAAACTCGCCGTTTCTGGGAATCTGATAGATCTCGGGATACCGGGATGGAGTGTTGAGGAAATCTTTGAAAAACTACACGAGGCTTACGAAAGGCCGTTCGACAGAGAAGATTTCGAGGAATTCAGGAATGTGTTAATGAACGCTTCCACTCTGTTCTATGTGGCTGACAACGCGGGAGAAATCGTGTTTGACAAGTTCTTCATAGAAGTCCTGAAGATGGAGAATCCATCGCTGGAGGTAGTTGTGGCGGTTCGTGGCAAACCCATTATCAACGACGCAACCATCGAGGACGCGAAGTACATAGGTTTAGAGGAAATCGCCACTGTTATTAGCTCTGGAGTGGACGAACCTGGCGTCATGCTTGATAAGGCGAGTGAAGAGTTCAGAAAGGCGTTCTTTGAGTTCGATGTTGTGATCTCCAAAGGCCAGGGAAACTTCGAAGGTCTCTACGAAGAGGGGAAAAAGAATCTCTTCTTCCTCCTGACAGCAAAGTGTGATTTCGTTGCCGAAGTACTGAACGTTCCTCTGGGCGGTAAGGTCTTCATCTCTTCTTCCTCCCTCTGATTTTTCTCATGGAGGTGAAAGAAGTTGATAGAAAAAATCAAAGAGTACGTGCTGAGTACTCTTGGAACGTTGATCACTGCCGTTGGGCTCGTTGTTTTCCTCATACCGAACGACATAGCAGCCGGTGGGGTGAGCGGTCTTTCGATAATACTTCACAGTTTTGTGCCGATCCCCGTTGGTGTGTGGATGTACATACTCAACGGTTTGCTCTTTTTGATAGCTTTCTTGACGATAGGATTCGATTTCAGTGCGAAGACTATTTATTGCACCTTTGTTTTTAACTTCTTCGTGGATCTTTTCGACCGCATTATTCCCCTTCCAAAGTACACCGGTGACGATCTGTTCCTTGCCGTGTTTTTTGGAACCATACTCACAGCTTCCGGCCTTGCCATAACTTTCTCCCAGAACGCTTCCACAGGAGGAACGGATATTCTGGCCAGGATTCTGAACAAGTACTTCTGGATATCTATGGGAACGGGGCTGCTCATGGTGGATGTCGCGATAGCGGTGCTTGCAGGACTTGTTTTCAGTGCCAGAACAGGTATGTACGCACTTCTTGGAGTTATTTTGAACGGTATAATGGTGGATTTCATGATGAGAGGTATTGAGCAGTCGAGTGAGGTGATCATTATCTCTGAAAAATGCGACGATATAAAAGACTTTGTGCTGAACGTTCTTCAAAGAGGGGCTACTTACATTCCCGCAAAGGGAGCTTACACCGGCAAAGAAAAGAAGATACTTCTGGTGGTAGTGAGGAGGAGAGAATTGAACGAACTGATCAGGTTCATAAAGAAGGCTGATCCAAAAGCCTTCGTCATAATCAAGGAAGTGAGGCAGGCCCTCGGAGAAGGGTTCAAAGAACTGGAGGAGTTGTGAGATGTACTACAAGGTGGCTGTCTCCGGTTTGGGAAAAGTGCTTAATGTTTTCTCTTCAGAAGAGCTTTTGACTGGTGAAAGAGTGTGGTTGAAGTGGCGAAACGAAAAAGTCAAGGGCTACGTACTGGAACGATCATTTTCACACGAAAACGAAGCAACGCTCAGTGAAAGGGATGGTAAAAGTTTTCTAAGCGAAGGACATGTGAAAATAGCAGAATGGGTGTCTGAAAGGTTTTTCTCACCCGTAGGAATGGTTTTCGATCTGTTTTTCCCACAGGGTATCGACGATTACAAAGAGGAAGTGGTTGTTTCGGAGAGTCCGTTTCTGGATTTCGACAGGATGACTCTACGCGATTTTCTTGAAACTTTCGGGGAAAAAACCCTGAAAGAAATGGTGAAAAAAGGCCTGGTGAGGGTGGAGAAAAATTTCTATGTGAAAGAGCCAAGACCTCGTGTGAAAAAGCGATTGTTTCTGAAAAAGGGAATAAGTGAAATCGTTCGAGAACATTTAACTGTGAAGCAGAGAATGGTGGTGGAATACCTTCAATTCAATGATGGGGTTCATCTTGAGGAGTTGCTGGAAGATCTGGAAGTTTCAAGGAGTGTGATCGAGACTCTTCAAAGAAAGAATATAGTGGAAATAGTGAGAAGCGACGTTCTTCCGAAAAAGAGAAGGATTCTCCGCAGTGGTTTCAAAGAAAATATTTCGAGGGAAAATCTTTTTTTCGGTCCAACGGGGAGCGGAAAAACCGAGGCTTTGTTCGAGTTAATTGATGTGTATTCAAGGAAAGGAACCGTTCTTTTCCTCGTACCGGAAGTTTCTGTTCTCACCCACACACTTTCACGCCTGAAAGGAGCCTTCCCGGACTTGAAAATAGGGATTTATCACAGCTACCTTTCCAGAGCGAGGAAAAATCTGGAATGGTACAGGGCGGTTAGCGGAAAAATCGATGTGCTTTTGGGGACACGCAGTGCTGTTTTTGTTCCAGTTAAGAATCTTTCTCTCTTGATAGTTGACGAAGAACACGATGAGAGTTTCTATCAACACACTCGACCTTCTTATGATGCCGTCGTGGTTGCAAGGAAAATTTCTGAGGTTTTCGATGTTCCAATAATTCTGTCTTCTGCAACACCGGATCTGTGGACCTACAGAGACGCAAAAGAGGGTCGCATCAGAATGTTCAATTTTAGGAGAAGGTTCGGGAATCTGTCTGTGGAAGTTGTCGATATGCGAAATGAAGAGAAGATAGGAAGTTTTGCGAAGAAGACCCTCGACAGAATAGAGGAGACCCTCGAGGAAGGCAAGAGAGTACTTATCTATGTGAGGAGAAAAGGTTTCTGGGGGCGCGTCCAGTGTGAAGTGTGTGGGCACGTGCTCAAATGTGAGAATTGTGATGTGTCTCTGGTGTACCATTCGGATACGCATTCGTTGAAATGTCATCAATGCGGTCATGAATATGGATTTGTTGAATCCTGTCCTCGATGTGGAGGGCGCCTCGTCGGAAGAGCAGCGGGGACGGAAAGAGTGGAAAGGGAACTGAGAAGGTACTTTCCGACCCGCAGGATAGCGAGGGTCGACAGAGAGGTTGTCGATAACATCATGGAGCTGGAAAGTTACATAGACAAATTGATCAGAGGCGAGATAGATATCCTCGTTGGAACCAGGTTGATCACGAAGAGTCTCAATGTACCCGAAATAGGCCTTGTATGTATCACAGATGTGGATTCTTTGATCTTCAACCCTGATTATTCGTCTTCACTTCGTACGTTTCAGTTGATCGTTCAGACTCTGGGAAGGGCATCGAGAGGAGATCAGGGGAAGGCGATTATCCAGACCTATAATTCGGAGGACACGATCATCAAAAAAGCCTTAGAAGAAGATGTGGATGGTTTTTATGCCGAAGAACTCGAAAGAAGAAAAGCCCTTGGTTATCCTCCATATCGCCACCTCGTTCAGGTTGCTGTGAAGTCCAAGAATCCGGAATTTGGAAAGAATTCTCTGAGCTCTCTAAAAGAATTTCTAAAAGGCGAGGAGGTTCTTGGACCCGTTGAGCACTGGGTTTTCAAGCTGAGAGGATTCTACAGGTACCATCTCATTGTGAAAACAGAAGACTTGGAGAGAGTACTTTCGAAACTGGAAAAAGCGTTGAGAATACTGGGAATCGATGCGATTGTTCGGATCGATCCGCCCACACTCGAGGTATCGGATTAACCTTGATGTTACTTTATCGTATCTTTTTCTTAATTGAAAGAGGTTGAAGGGGATGCTATTATTAATCTCGGCGACGTTGAGATGAAGGGTCTTCAGAAAGCGAAAAAGAAGAATAGAACCCGGAAAGAGAAGTTACGAACTCGGAGCCGAAGCAAACTTCAAGGTTTTTGTCCCCGGGTCATTGAAATATGGATAGCAGCCCCCCAGTTTGTTGAGCCTGGATCGAATCTTATATGGAGGGTTTGATCCTGGCTCAGGGTGAACGCTGGCGGCGTGCCTAACACATGCAAGTCGAGCGGGGGAAACTCCCTTCGGGGAGGAGTACCCAGCGGCGGACGGGTGAGTAACACGTGGGTAACCTGCCCTCCGGAGGGGGATAACCAGGGGAAACCCTGGCTAATACCCCATACGCTCCATCAACGCAAGTTGGTGGAGGAAAGGGGCGTTTGCCCCGCCGGAGGAGGGGCCCGCGGCCCATCAGGTAGTTGGTGGGGTAACGGCCCACCAAGCCGACGACGGGTAGCCGGCCTGAGAGGGTGGTCGGCCACAGGGGCACTGAGACACGGGCCCCACTCCTACGGGAGGCAGCAGTGGGGAATCTTGGACAATGGGGGAAACCCTGATCCAGCGACGCCGCGTGCGGGACGAAGCCCTTCGGGGTGTAAACCGCTGTGGCGGGGGAAGAATAAGGTAGGGAGGGAATGCCCTACCGATGACGGTACCCCGCTAGAAAGCCCCGGCTAACTACGTGCCAGCAGCCGCGGTAATACGTAGGGGGCAAGCGTTACCCGGATTTACTGGGCGTAAAGGGGGCGTAGGCGGCCTGGTGTGTCGGATGTGAAATCCCACGGCTCAACCGTGGGGCCGCATCCGAAACTACCAGGCTTGGGGGCGGTAGAGGGAGACGGAACTGCCGGTGTAGGGGTGAAATCCGTAGATATCGGCAGGAACGCCGGGGGGGAAGCCGGTCTCCTGGGCCGCGCCCGACGCTGAGACCCGAAAGCTAGGGGAGCAAACCGGATTAGATACCCGGGTAGTCCTAGCCGTAAACGATGCCCACTAGGTGTGGGGGATTAATTCCTCCGTGCTGTAGCTAACGCGTTAAGTGGGCCGCCTGGGGAGTACGCCCGCAAGGGTGAAACTCAAAGGAATTGGCGGGACCCCGCACAAGCGGTGGAGCGCGTGGTTTAATTGGATGCTGAGCCAAGAACCTTACCAGGGCTTGACATGCAGGTGGTACCGACCCGAAAGGGGAGGGACCCCATCCTTTTGGATGGGGAGCCTGCACAGGTGGTGCACGGCCGTCGTCAGCTCGTGCCGTGAGGTGTTGGGTTAAGTCCCGCAACGAGCGCAACCCCTGCCCTTAGTTGCCAACGGTTCGGCCGGGCACTCTAAGGGGACTGCCGGCGACGAGCCGGAGGAAGGAGGGGACGACGTCAGGTACTCGTGCCCTTTATGCCCTGGGCTACACACGCGCTACAATGGGTGGTACAGTGGGTTGCGACCCCGCGAGGGGGAGCCAATCCCTAAAACCACCCCCAGTTCGGATCGCAGGCTGCAACCCGCCTGCGTGAAGCCGGAATCGCTAGTAATCGCGGATCAGCCACGCCGCGGTGAATACGTTCCCGGGGTTTGCACACACCGCCCGTCAAGCCACCCGAGTCGGGGGCACCCGAAGACGCTCATCCTAACCCGAAAGGGAGGGAGGGCGTTGAGGGTGAACCTGGTGAGGGGGGCTAAGTCGTAACAAGGTAGCCGTACTGGAAGGTGCGGCTGGATCACCTCCTTTCTAGGGAGTGAAGCGGGACTGCTATCCGTTTTTGAGTGACTCGAGAGGGCTCGTAGCTCAGGTGGTTAGAGCGCACGCCTGATAAGCGTGAGGTCGGAGGTTCGAGTCCTCCCGAGCCCACCATGGAGGGGACGTAGCTCAGCTGGGAGAGCGCCTGCTTTGCAAGCAGGAAGTCAGGGGTTCGAATCCCCTCGTCTCCACCAAGGGAAGGGTCTTTGAAAACTGCATAGGAAGCGAAGAGGTCAAGGTACTAAGGGCATGCGGTGGATGCCTTGGCGGCGGGAGGCGACGAAGGGCGTGGTAAGCTGCGATAAGCCCCGGGGAGCCGCAAACAGGCGTTGATCCGGGGATTCCCGAATGGGGAAACCCAACTGGTCGTGAGACCAGTTGCCGCCGAAAGGCGGTGCGACACCGGGGGAAGTGAAACATCTCAGTACCCCGAGGAAAAGAAATCAAACGAGATTCCCTGAGTAGCGGCGAGCGAAAGGGGAGGAGCCTAAACCAGTGCAATGCTCAAGCCCGTGGGCGTTGTTGCACTGGGGTTGTGGGGCGCAACCGGGCGAGGCCACGGACTCGCCGGGAAGTTACAAATCCTCTATCTAGCCGAAGTGCCTGGGATGGCACGCCAGAGAGGGTGAAAGCCCCGTAGGCGAAAGGTAGAGGACTTCCTGGGTTGCGACCCCGAGTACCGCGGGACCCGTGGAATCCTGCGGGAATCAGGGGGGACCACCCTCCAAGGCTAAATACTACCCGCCGTCCGATAGCGCACTAGTACCGTGAGGGAAAGGTGAAAAGAACCCCGGGAGGGGAGTGAAACAGAACCTGAAACCGCATGCCTACACTAAGTCGGAGCCCGTAAGGGTGACGGCGTGCCTTTTGCTTAATGAGTCCGCGAGTTGCCGTCAGTGGCGAGGTTAAGCCGAACAAGGCGTAGCCGTAGCGAAAGCGAGTCCGAATAGGGCGTTAGTCACTGGCGGCAGACCCGAAGCCGGGTGAGCTACCCCTGGGCAGGATGAAGGTGGGCTAAACCCCACTGGAGGTCCGAACCGGTGGACAGTGAAAAGTCCTCGGATGACCTGGGGGTAGGAGTGAAAAGCTAACCGAACCCGGTGATAGCTGGTTCTCCCCGAAACGCATTGAGGTGCGGCCTCGGGTGGTCTGTGCAGGGGGTAGAGCACTGATAGGGCTAGGGGGGTAACCTCCGAACCCTGTCAAACTCCGAATCCCTGCACATAAAGCCCGGGAGAAAGACTGTGGGGGATAAGCTCCATGGTCAAAAGGGGAACAGCCCAGACCGCCGGCTAAGGGCCCGGAGAGGTGGCTAAGTGGTAAAGGATGTGGCGCACCTAAGACAACTGGGAGGTTGGCTTAGAAGCAGCCATCCTTTAAAGAGTGCGTAACAGCTCACCAGTCGAGGTGCGCTGCGCCGAAGATGTAACGGGGCTCAAGCCACCCCCCGAAGCCGCGGGTCTGCACCGATGAGGTGCAGGCGGTAGGGGAGCTTTCCGCTGTAGGGTGAAGGCAGACCCGCGAGGGCTGCTGGACGAGGCGGAAGTGAGAATGCGGACATGAGTATGCGAGAGGAGAGTGAGAATCTCTCCCCCCGTAAGCCCAAGGGTACCTGGGGAAGGGTCGTCCTCCCAGGGTTAGCCGGTACCCTAAGGTAAACCCGAAAGGGGTAGCCGAAGGGAAGCTGGTTAATATTCCAGCGCCACCTGCAATCGAGGTGCAAGGGGTGACGCAGGAGGGTAGGCACCGAGGGTAAGTGGCATTCCCTTCCAAGCGGTTAGGGCGTTGATGGGTGTAGGTAAATCCGCACCCGGAGCCTGAGCCGTGATGGGGAGGGCCCGTGAGGGTCCAACGGTGCTGACCCCACACTGCCGAGAAAATCCTCGTGCACCGTTTGAGATTGCAGGTGACCGTTCCGCAAACCGACACAGGTGGGCGGGCTGAGAAGGCTCAGGGGAGCGGGATAACCCTCGCCAAGGAACTCGGCAAGTTGACCCCGTAACTTCGGGAGATGGGGTGCCGCGGTAGGGTGAACCCAGGGGAAGGGGCAACCCGGAAACTGGGGGAGCCCGAGGCGGTCGCAGAGACCAGGCCCTGGCGACTGTTTACCAAAAACACAGGCCTCTGCAAACTCGTAAAGAGGATGTATAGGGGCTGACGCCTGCCCAGTGCCGGAAGGTTAAGGGGAGGGGTGAGGCCGTAAGGCGTAGCTCCGACCCGAAGCCCCGGTAAACGGCGGCCGTAACTATAACGGTCCTAAGGTAGCTGTGCTGCCTGCCTGCAGGGTAACCTGCAGGGCAATACCCGGCTGTATGCGGGAAAACCCTTAGAGCTCTTCCTACTTGGAGAAGGATTTCTCCAAGTAAAAATGGAAGAGATTGGGCAACCCGCAGGAAACCCCGAAAGGGGGATCCTCAGAGACTGTACGCCGGGCATCCAGCTTTCCAGTGAGGTGCAGTGTGGTGGAACTTCATCCAGAGTGGGTCGTCGGATTTGTCGATGGAGAAGGATGTTTCTATGTAGGTGTGAACAAGAACAAGACGATGAGCGTGGGCTATCAGGTGTTGCCTGAGTTCAGAGTCGTTCAGCACCAGCGAGACATCCAGGTTCTTTATGCGCTCAAGCGCTTCTTTGGATGCGGTACGGTCAGAAGAAACCACGAAGACAGATACGAGCTCAGGATAAGGAAAATCGAGTGCTTGAAAAAGGTCGTTGAATTTTTCCAAAAGCACCCACTCAAAACGAAGAAGAATGTTGATCTCAAGAAATTTAGCAAGATCATCAAAATGATGGAAGAAGGAAGGCACCTCACAAAGGAAGGCCTGATAGAAATCGTTCAGATAGCTCTCGAGATGAACACGGGAAAACGCGATAATCTGAGGCGAATACTGGACGATCTGACAGGGAAAGCTGGATGAAGATACAGTCCACCCTTGGTTCGAAAGACCAAGATGATGGTGAGCGAAATACCTTGTCGGGTAAGTTCCGACCTGCATGAATGGCGTAACGACTGGGGCGCTGTCTCGGCGAGGGGCCCGGTGAAATTTCAGTGAGGGTGAAGATGCCCTCAACCTGCGGCTAGACGGAAAGACCCCGTGGAGCTTCACTGCAGCCTGGTATTGGATTCTGGCACACCGTGTACAGGATAGGTGGGAGGCTGTGAACCCGGCTCGCCAGGGTCGGGGGAGCCACCGGTGGGATACCACCCTCGGTGTGTCGGAATTCTAACCTGAACCTGTGAAGAGCAGGTTGGGGACAGTGCCAGGTGGGCAGTTTGACTGGGGCGGTCGCCTCCTAAAGAGTAACGGAGGCGCGCGAAGGTCGGCTCAGGTGGGTTGGAAATCCACCGTTGAGTGCAAGGGCATAAGCCGGCCTGACTGTGAGGCCGACGGGCCGAGCAGAGGGGAAACCCGGCCCTAGTGACCCGACGACTCCGGGTGGAAGGGTCGTCGACAACGGACAAAAGTTACCCCGGGGATAACAGGCTAGTCTCGCCCGAGAGTTCACATCGACGGCGAGGATCGGCACCTCGATGTCGGCTCATCCCATCCTGGGGCTGAAGCAGGTCCCAAGGGTTAGGCTGTCCGCCTATTAAAGGGGTACGTGAGCTGGGTTCAGACCGTCGCAAGACAGGTCGGTCCCTATCGGCCGCAGGCGCAGGAGGTTTGAGGGGGGTCACCCCTTGTACGAGAGGACCGGGGTGAGCGGGCCTCTGGTGTACCGGCTGTCCTGCCAAGGGCATTAGCCGGGTAGCTATGCCCGTGAGCGATAACCGCTGAAGGCATCTAAGCGGGAAGCGCGCCCCAAGATTAGACCTCCCATCCCGTTAAGGGAGTAAGGCCGGTCCGAGAACAGGACCTTGATAGGCCGGTGGTGTAAGCGCCGCAAGGCGTTGAGCCAACCGGTACTAATCGGCCGAGGCCTTGACCTCGTAGCTTCCTGTGCAGTTTTGAAGGACTCTTCGAGATTTCCTCGGGTGCCGATACCAGAGCGGGAAACACCCGGTCCCATTCCGAACCCGGCCGTTAAGCCGCTCTGGGCCGATGGTAGTGTGGAGGCAACTCCACGCGAGAGTAGGTAGTGCCCGGGGATTCAAGGGGGAAGCGTGAGCTTCCCCCTTTGTTTTTGTCAAATCCTTTACTTTCAATCTGAAGGTGAACGTTGAGGATTAAAAAAGGGATGACTCGAGGTCATCCCTGATCGGTTTTCATTTTCATTCTTTCAGTCTCAGCAGTCTGAAGAAGTTGCTTCTTTCAAGTTCTTCGAGTTTGGTACCAATGAACTTTATCGTTTCCTCGAGTTGCGGTATGAGTTTGTATTCGAGTGCGTTGACCCTTCTTTTCGTTCTCTCGATCTCCATCGCCAACGCAATCAGATAGCGCTCCTTGTTGGCAAGCTCTACAATTTTCTCGAGCAAGTCCTTCCATTTTCTTGCGAGTTCGTCAAGAACCGTTGGCGTCTCGACAAGACTGTAGGCTGGCAGGGAGACTTCCTCGACGGACAAGACTTCAACTGGTACATTCATTCTTTTCTCCGTGCGCCGTTTAAGACTGACGCTCCCTCTCGACGATTCCACCAGAAGCTGCCAGGACTCATCGGCTATTCTGGTTCTTGCGTAGACGCCGATCGTGAGGAATATTAAGAACTCTGATTCCACCTTGTCTCTGAACATTATGTAATTCTTTGATTCCTGAAGAAATCGCTGTATTAAGCCTTCGAGCTTGTCCTCAAGGAGTTTGTGGCCCCTGCGTGCGAGCACCAGGCGCTTCTTGAGCTTGAGAAGCTCCATTCTGTTTGGATTGACCCTCAGAGGCATTTTATTACTCCTTTCCGAGGAACTCTTCGATGAACTCGGGTCTGATACGCTTCAGGCTCGCTCTCGGGAGCATTCTCAAAAGCTTCCATCCTATCTCGAGTGTTTCGAAGATACTCCTGTTTTCGTACTCTCCCTGCTTGATGAACTCCTCTTCGAACCGCTGCGAGAACTTCAAGAACAACAGATCTTCCTCCGTCAAAGCTGCCTCACCGAGGACGACTGCCAGTTCCTTTGCCTCCAAGCCTCTCGAATAGGCGGCGTACAGCTGGTTGGAAAGATCTCCATGATCTTTTCTCGTTCTTCCTTCACCTATTCCACCACGCATGAGCCTGGACAGAGACTGCAGCACGTCTATGGGAGGATAAATACCCCTTCTGTAAAGATCTCGACTCAAAAAGATCTGTCCTTCGGTGATGTAACCTGTAAGGTCGGGAATCGGATGGGTTCTGTCGTCCTCCGGCATCGTCAGGATCGGTATGAGGGTTATCGAACCCTTTCGGCCTCTGATTCTTCCGGCCCTCTCGTAGAGTGTTGCGAGGTCTGTGTAGAGATATCCAGGATAACCACGTCTTCCAGGAACTTCCTTTCTCGCCGCGGAGATCTCTCTGAGCGCTTCGGCGTAGTTGGTCATGTCCGTGAGAATCACAAGCACGTGCATGTCCAGCTCGAATGCCAAGTATTCCGCAGCAGTGAGTGCGAACCTCGGTGTGGCGATCCTCTCTATCACCGGATCGTTCGCGAGGTTCACGAACATAACAGTTCTCTCTATCGCACCCGTTCTTCTAAAATCTTCTATGAAGAAGTTCGCTTCTTCGAAAGTGATTCCCATCGCACCAAAGACAACCGCGAATTTTTCTTCTTCTTTTAACAACCTGGCCTGCCTCGCAATCTGAGCAGCAAGTGCTGCGTGGGGCAAGCCCGCTCCAGAGAAGATCGGTAGTTTCTGCCCCCTCACGAGTGTGTTCATGCCGTCGATGGCAGATATGCCAGTCTGAATGAATTCGGATGGATAAGCACGCGCGTACGGATTTATGGGGCTTCCGTTTATGTCAAGTCTCTTTTCTGGAACGATCTGTGGACCACCGTCTCTCGGTCTTCCCAAACCGTCAAAGGTTCGACCTAAGATGGCCGGAGAAAGATTAGCTTCGAGCACTCTACCGAGGAACTTCACACGCATGCCTTTGAGCGACAAATCCTGCGTGCTGGTGAACATCTGCACCAATGCTGCGCTTTCGTGTGCCTCAAGCACCTGACCCTGTCTTATCTCACCATTGGCGAGTTTAACTTCAACGACCTCACCGTACTTCGCACCTTCGACACCTTCCACAAGCATGAGAGGGCCACTGATTCTTGAAACGGTTGTGTATTCCTTAGGCAACTTCTTCAGCCCCCTTCTTCAGAGACAAAAGCTTTTCTTCAACCTCTTTAACGAGTTGTTCGATTTCAGAGATCCTTCCTTCGCTCACGAACTTCATTCTCGCGATCTTCTCGCGTTCGGGTAGTTTGAGGATGCTTTGTAGCGGAACACCCTCTTCGAGCAACTTGGAAGCGACTCTGTAGAAATTCATTATATTCTTGAGCATCAGATATTGCTTTTTCGGAGACGTGTAAGTGTCGACCTCGTGCAGAGCGTTCTGGTGTAAGAAGTCTTCCCTGATCGAGCGGGCCGTCTCGAGCACCAGTCTGTCCTGTGGCGAGAGCGCTTCCATACCTACCAACCTAACGATGTCCTGCAGTTCGGCTTCCCTTTGAAGAAGACTCATGGCCTCTTGTCTCAGCTCGTACCAGTCTGGTGACACGTGTTCAGACCAGTAATCTTTTATAACGTCCAGATAAAGTGAGTAACTGATCAACCAGTTGACAGCCGGAAAATGCCTACTGAACGCCAAGCTCGCATCCAGCCCCCAGAACACCTTGACAACCCTGAGCGTAGCCTGGACGACCGGATCGGACAGGTCTCCACCCGGGGGTGACACGGCACCTATGATACTGACAGATCCCGTTCTTTCGTCACTACCAACGCATTTCACGTAACCGGCGCGTTCGTAAAAACTCGCTATCCTGGATGCCAGGTAAGCTGGATAACCCTCTTCGCCAGGCATTTCGGCGAGTCGACCCGAGATTTCCCTCATGGCTTCTGCCCACCTCGACGTCGAGTCAGCCATGAGCGCCACGTTATAACCCATGTCCCTGAAGTATTCGGCTATCGTTATGCCGGTGAAAACCGATGCTTCTCTTGCAGCCACGGGCATGTTGGACGTGTTTGCGATGAGTATCGTCCTTTCCATGAGTGGCTTACCCGTCCTCGGGTCGGTGAGTTCCGGAAATTCTATGAGAACTTCCGTCATCTCGTTACCGCGTTCCCCACAACCGACGTAGACGATGACATCTGCGTCAGCCCACTTTGCGAGCTGGTGCTGTATGATCGTCTTACCGCTTCCGAAGGGTCCTGGTACGCAGGCTGTTCCTCCCTTAACGACGGGAAAGAAGGTGTCAAGAACCCTTTGACCGGTTATGAGTGGTACTCGCGGTGGAATCTTTTCTCTAACGGGCCTTTGGTATCTGACGGGCCATTTGTGCATGAGCTTCAGTTCGATCTTCTTACCTTCCGGATCCAGAAGGATTCCGATGGGTTCTTCGATCGTGTAGGAACCACTCTTTATCTCAAGGATTTTTCCTCGCAAATTTGGAGGTACCAATATTCTGTGCTGGAGCGCCGAAGTTTCCTGAACCACTCCCAGTATGTCTCCACCGACGACCTCGTCTCCAGCTTTCACCAAGGCCTCGAAGTCCCACTTGATGTTCCGATCGAGCGCGGGTAGCGAGAGCCCCCTGCTGAGAAAATCTCCGGCTTGTTCCGCAAGCTTGTTCAGCGGCCTCTGGATACCGTCGTATATCTGTCCAACGATGCCCGGGCCGAGCTCGACGCTGAGAGGCTCACCGAGTGCGTACACTGGCTCTCCAGGTCCGATACCCTGGGTTTCCTCGTACACCTGTATGTAGGCAATGTCCTTGTCCAAACCTATGATTTCGCCGAAGAGTTTCAATTCTCCGACTCTTACCATTTCGTACATCTTGACGTTCTGAAGGCCTTTGGCTACTACAAGGGGACCGGCGACTCGGATGATTTTACCTTCCATAGTATCCCTCTCCTTCGGCAAGCAAATCCACCCCGAGGATCTTTTCGAACAGTCTTCTCAGAGCTTTCTCGCTCTTCTTTTCATGACTGAAGGTATCTGGAAGTATCAATGGCAGATTTTCCTTGACGTTCTGTAAGATCTTCTCCGCCACACTCTCGAGAACAACGATCAGGGAATATTCGTTCTGAACTCTGATGAACACCTCGAAGGCTTCTTTCGCATCAGAAACTGGACGTACTTCCACTCCAAATACGGCAAAAATACTCACCAGTTTTTCAGGACCTATAATGATCATTTTGGCTTCAGACATTCAGTTTCAACATCCTTTCTTGCCAAACTTGCTTGGGCACATTGTTCTTCTTACACTCGAGCAGGCTCATCAAATCCTCGATTTCCCAAAGCTTGTGATAGAAGTAATACACGAGCACTTCAGGACCACTCACGATCGTCTTGAAGGCCCTTTGCGCGAAGCGATAGAGTTCAGCTCTGATGGCAAGATCCACGTCTTTTCCTTCGATCATTCGTAGTAGAGGCTCTTTCAGCTGTGATGGAACCAAACTTGGCCAGTCTTCAACTGGCCTCGCGATGAGATCCTTCGTCTTGAACCATTCAAACTTGCTCAACTCGTCGCAAGGCAGGCTGAGAGTTTTACATCTCAGAATTAACTTCAAGAGCAACAGTTGGTTTCTCAGTTTCCAAAAAGATCTAATGTTTTCACTTTTGAGAGAACTTTCGTATTCGAAAGAGACGTTCAGATTGAGAACATCGATTTTCAGCTCTGTTGTAGATGTACGCGACGACCAGATTTGTTCGAGTGTCTTGAGCAGTTCCTTTTCGAACTGCCACTGCATCTTTTCTGCGAAGATGATCAGTGGATTTTTCAAACCTTCTCGCCTGTATCTGAGCGCATGGAACCAGCTGTCCCAGACGAGCAACTTCAGGTACGTTTCTTCCAAATTCCTCGAGAGAAAACTCAGCTCATCCAGAAGCATCTGATGGAAAGCGGTTTCTGGCGCTTGGTCAACGATTGGCTTGTACCAGGTGGTTTTCAACCAATCGACGCAGTCCTCATAACTTGCATCCGCCAACCACTGCCACTGTGCCTTATCGATGAACTTGGTTGCCTTGGCTTTCAAGTTCGTCGATGAGAACAGATACTTTTCGTACATCATGCCTCACCGCGCAAGATCTTTGCGATCTGAGACAAATTATTCTCCACAGTCTCGTTGACGAGGGTGTCGAGGGTTAGATCGATCACGAACCGTTCTTTTTCAGCCACGAAACCACCCTTGGCTTCGATCTTCTGTTCCGCGACCGAAAGATTGTACTTGCGACTGAGTTTTTCAATATCGAGCTTCGATTCACCCTTGGCCAAGGTAATCCTCGCCTCGGACAAGTTTTCTCTTTCCACGAGCTTTTCCCATATGCGCGTATAGGCATCGTTTGGTAGGTTGAGAACGGCATCGATCAGTTTCTGTTTTACCTGCTCCAGAACCTCGTTCTCAATCTTCGTGAGCTCGTTCTTGAAGAACAACCTCTCCTTCGACAAGATTGCGTATTCTTCGTCGGCGATGGTTTGCTCCATTTTTTTCAGTTGTTCTTCTTTCCAGGAGTTGAACTTTTCCCTCTCAACTTTCGCCAACTCTTGGAATTTTTTCTCGTACTCTTCCTCTATTTGTTTTATTCGTTCAACTTTTTCGCGTTCGAGCCTCTCGAGGATTCTTTGGAGAGACATCACAGCTTCACTCCAAAGAACAGCAAGATTATGGAAGTTATCAACGAGAGGATCGCATAGGTTTCAACCAGAGCCGGTATTATGATAGCTTGACCAGTTGTCTGTGGTCTTTGGGCGACCATCTGCAGCGCAGCTACACTCGCCTTACCCTGCCAAATGGCGCTGACGAACAGACCGAATATCAAAGGTACGCTGACGGCGAACACGGTCAGTCCCTGGGCAATGGTCAGTTCCGGGAAGTTTCCGCCCAGTATACCCAGGCGCAGCAATATCAAGAAAGCACCTATGAAGCCATAGAAACCCTGTGTTCCGGGAAGCGCCTGAAGGATCAAGACCGTTCCAAAGAGCTCCGGTTTCTCCGCGAGAACGCCGGCTGCCGCTTCGCCTGCCATTCCTACACCCTTGGCAGATCCAATCGCGCCAAAAGCTGCGCCGAGCGCTGCACCGATCAAAGCGATAGACAATCCAAGCATCTTATCTACCTCCTCTTCTACTTCCTAACCCTGAAGTATTTTCCTTCGAAAACGTGAGGAACGAAAGCCCTTCCACCGCCACTGTAAAACTTGCCAAACATTTCGAGAAACTGTAACCTCGTAGAGTGCACGAAGGCAGACAGGGCACTGAGTACGTAGTTCAAAAGCTGTCCTCCAATCCAAATCAGTGCGAACATAACCCATCCGAGCACAGGTAAGCCCTTCACCATCTGTGCCAGTTGGGTTATGACGGAACCAAAAACGCTACCAACCAGATTCAATGCGAACAACCTGGAGTAGGACAACACATCACCCACGAACGACGAAATTCCGTAAGCACCGACAATGCCATACAAACTGATGACACCAACCACGATGCGGGAAAAGATGTTTTTCCTGTCACGACCTTGCGTGAGTATCAAACCGAGTGCAGATCCAACCAAAGTGTAGAGGAAGATCTTGTAAGGTCTGCCGGTTAGCAACTGCAAGCCAAAATAAGCAAGAAGCGATGCGAAGAAAACGAGCCAAAACAATCCATCGTAGATGGCCGTCTTGTAATCCTTCGTCTTGAAGCCACTTATCATTCTGAGCACGAGTGCGTACATCTGTGAGAACACACCAATGAAGAGCGCAATGCTGAGGGCCTTCATGAGCTCGCCAGTCGGGTTCACCAGCGGTAATATCCCAAGGAATTTGCCGTCCGGTCCAAGGAATGGCTGGCTACCGAAAAAGTTCCAGGTTAGAAGTCCGACAATGATCGATGGGAAGCTCAGAACCTGTAAAAGATCGAGCAATTCCTTCGCACCACGCTCAGGTTTGAAGGCTTTCTTGATCCAGCTCGACAAGATTAGTTGTACCAAACCGTAGCCCACATCACCCAAGCATATGCCAAAGAATATCAGGTAGAAGGGTGCGACGTAGGGAGTGGGGTCCACTCCGTTGTACTTGGGCATGCCGTAGAGCTTTGTCAAGAACTCGAAAGGCTTTATGAAACGAGGGTTGTGCAGTATGACCGGCGGTTCTTCGTCTTGCAATGGCTCTCGGCTTTCGAAGCCATACTGAGAGATCTTTCGCTCGAGCAAATTGATGAACTGCTGCTTGTCTATGACTGGAATCCAGCCCGTGTAAGCCACAAAGTACGTTGTCGTGTGCTGAAATTCGACCGTCTTCTCTTCGAGAGACCTGGACAGAAAATAATCGTACCAGGCCTGCAAATTCTTGATCTTTTCGTTCAGCACGGAAGCTTTCTTGAGGATACGTTCCTTCGCTTTCTCAACGTTTTCAAGTGCTTTCTCGACTCGCTTTATCGATTCGATCGGGTTGGTCTTCAGATAAGGTATCCTTTTGAAGTTGAACTCAAATTTCTGCAGGATTCTTTCGATCTTTTCGGCGTTCTCCTTGTTAACCAACAAGATGCATTTGACGTCTTTCTTGTCCTGAGTCGACCAAACCCAGCTCTCCTCCAGAAGATCACCGGCTTGCTTCAAAAACGCCTCGAAGTTCTTTTTCGTTATTGTTCCGGAGATCAAATGGTATCGCTCGAACTTTCTTGGAAAGTCGAGGGGACAGTCCAGTTGACTCCAGAATTTTATCTCGGGAACGAGTTGTTCCAATCTTTCCTTACGTCTTTTCAGGTTCTCCAAAGCTCGCTCGGCCCATTTCGCAGTTCTGTAGAGCTTCTTCCAGCTGATCTCTTTCAAAAGCGCACGGAACTGTTTTTCGTCGATTTCCTCTCTGCCTGCGAAGAAGCTTTCCAGCAAGCCTTTCTTGTTTGGGAAAAGCTCGAGGGTGATCCTGAAGGTTTCCTCTATCCTGCTGAGGTGAGCGCTGTATTTGCTCGACTGCGTTTCGAGGTGCCTCGACCTTTCCCAGTGTATCTTGGGGAAGGCCTTAAACAGCTCGAGAAGTTTGGATTCCTCTTCTTTTGGAACGACGAGCCAGAAGCGTTCGACTCTGAGTATCGCCATGCCTTTTCACTCACTCTTTTGTTATCAATTTTAACGCAACGTCTACGGCTCTATCGACGTTCCCCATCAACAGTTTTCTGTGAGACTCCAACTGTTTTTGATGGTCTTCGTGCAACTGTTGTTTTTTTAACTGTATCTGCGTTCTTCGCTCCCTCAGAGTTTCAGCCAGCCAGTTTTCGAAGGTTTCCTTTTCACGTTCAATTTGAAGGCGCAGCTCCTCGACGCGCTTTTGGAGGTTTTGCTTGGCACGTTCTTCAGCTCTTTGAAATTCGTTCTGTACTTCTTCTTCCTTCTTCTTGATGAGCTCCAGTACGTCCTTCACCTTTTCCTGCGCCATATTCTTCCTCCACCTACAGTTGTTTTTACACGATAAAATTCTACCTGGAAGGTTCTTAATTTAGTTATTAAGAGAAGGTTACGGTATGACGCGTGTGACCAGAATTCACGATTCGATACCGACACCGTTAATCTATAATTTGGGTCAGAAAAAACAAGGAGGAAAGGGACGATGATGAAATTCCTCGATTCTTTCTCGTCAACTCTAAAAAGGCTTTTCTCCGATAGGGAAAGGTTCAAAGCGCTGAGCCTATACTTCTTCGGGTGGTCTTTTTTGGCTTTCGGGCTTTTGTCTGGTGGACTTTGGCATCCTGTGAAGTTCATGAAGGATTTTTGGGAGATAATACGCACTCCTGATTTTTTGCTCACAGACTATATAAAGGTGGGAAGTATTTCAGCAGCTTTTTTCAATTCGGGTGCTCTGATGTTTCTGTTCACATTGATTTTGAGACTTTTGAAGGTACCAATCAATGGCCTTTCTTACGCTTCCATCCTCACGGTGGGTGGCTTTGCGTTGTTCGGCAAAAACATCTTCAACGTTTGGCCCATTCTCATAGGAGTGTTCCTCTATTCGTTTTGGCGAAGAGAACCCATACAGAGGTACATCTACGTCGCATACTTTGGTACGGCGATCTCACCGTTGGTATCCTTCGTTGCTTTCGATTTTCCTGCAACGAACATGCCGAAGTTCATGCTCTCTTACATTGTTGGCATTCTGGTTGGCTTCCTTTTGCCTTCGATGGCTGGTTATTTTCTCACGTTACATAAAGGGTACAATCTGTACAACGTGGGCTTCACCTGTGGTTTGGTTGGTACGGTTGCGGCCGCTTTCTTCAGAGCTTACGGTGTTCAGATTCCCGTGCAGAGAATTTGGAGCGAGGGGAACAACCTCGTTTTTTCGCTGTTTCTGCTTCCACTGTTCTTGTTCGTTATGCTCTCTGGTTGGTTGTTGAACGACAAGAGTTTGCGAGGCTACAAGAAATTGATGAGACACTCTGGAAGATTGCTCACAGACTTCGTCATCCTCGAGGGTGTGCCGCTTACACTCATTAACATCGGAATCTTGGGCACGATTTCAACAGTTTATGTTCTGCTCATCGGAAGTCAATTGAATGGTCCAACAATTGGTGGGATAATGACCGTTGCAGGTTTCGCGGCGCTCGGAAAACATTTGAGAAACGTTGTACCTGTTATCGTCGGTGTGACCATAGCGAGCATCTCGAACAGTTACGAGTTGGGAAGTCCGAACAACGTGCTCGCCGCTCTCTTTGGAACGACGGTCGCTCCCATCGCTGGAGAGTTCGGAATCGTTTGGGGTATCATAGCAGGCTTTCTCCATAATGCGATGGTGAACAACGTGGGTTTTCTGCATGCGGGGTTCAATCTCTACAACAACGGTTTTGCTGGGGGTCTGGTTGCCATCGTACTGATTCCGATCATAAAAGCAGTTCATAAAAGGGAGGATTTATGATGAGCCTCGATAAGGAGATCGTTACTCGAGTTTGTGCACAACTCGCAAAGTATCTCCTTGAAAGATCTGCAGAAAGTTTGAACATCTCGATTACGAAGGCCGAAAAATACGAGGTAAGAATAGTATCAAAAGTCTTTCTCGAAGATGAAGAGTTGAATTTGCTCAAGAGTTACCTGAATGTTCAACCACAGGAAGTTGGTTACTACTATCTTCCACTCGTCGGTGAGTATGGCTCGGAAGAGGATCTCGCAATCATCGCGATGTTGCTGGAAGAGCTCAAACTGAATTACGATGAGAGCAAACATGAACTGACGATTTCATTTCGAGTGCGCTGAACGTTGTGGTAGAATTATCTTGGACAAAATCTTTCGAGGGGGTGTTTTCGGGTATGAGGAAGCTGCTTGTGGTCGCCATTTTAATGCTTGCACTCTTGAGTTTCGCTGCACTGGGATTCAAGATCGGGCTCGTGACGGGAACGGTATCTCAAGGTGAGGATGAGTACCGTGGTGCTGAAAACATCGTGAAAAAGTACGGCAACGAGATCATCCACGTGACTTATCCTGACAAGTTCATGCAGGAGCAGGAAACCACGATCGCAAGAATCGTGGAGCTCGCTTACGATCCCAAGGTCAAGGCAATCGTGATCTGCCAAGGAGTTCCCGGAACGGTTGCCGCGATCAGAAGGGTCAAGGAGTTCAGGCCAGACATGATCTTCGTTGTCGGTGTGCCACACGAAGACCCAGAGGTGGTTGGTTCGGTGGCTGACGTGTCGCTCGAGACAGACACTCCGGGTCGTGGTATCACGATAGTGGACCTCGCGTACAAAATGGGCGCAAAGAGGCTCATACACTATTCCTTCCCACGACACATGAGCTACAAACTCCTGGCCGAGAGACGGAACATCATGGAACAGCGCTGTAAAGAGCTCGGTATGGAATTCATTTTCGTTTCCGCACCAGACCCACTTGGAGAGCAAGGATTGACCGGCGCTCAACAGTTCATCTTGGAAGACGTTCCCAGACAAGTTGCGAAGTACGGGAAAGATACAGCCTTCTTCTCCACGAACTGTGGTATGCAGGAACCTCTGATCAAAGCGATCCTGCAACACGGCGGGATATATCCAGAACAGTGTTGTCCATCACCGACGCACGGTTATCCAGGAGCACTTGGAATCGAGATACCTGCGGACAAGAAGGGTGACTACAACTACATACTAAAAGCCATCAATCAGAAAGTTGTTGAGAACGGTGGTGCGGGGAGGTTTGCGACCTGGCCTGTCCCAGTCAACATGGTGTTCACTGAGGCTGGCGTTGAGATAGCCATCGAACTCGTTCAGAAAAAGATCAAGGCCAATGACATTGAGGCTATCAAGGCTGTTCTTGACAGGGTGATCTCGGAGAAGATCTCTGGATACGGTATCAAGACAATCACGAGGTATCCAAACGCTGGCAATTACTACATGATCACCATGGATTCCGTCATATTTGGAGTCACCCAGTTCTGAGTTGTATGAATGAAACAATAGGAAAGATGTCGGCCTCGTGCCGACATCTTTTTTACGAGGAGGATGATCATGCAGTACGCACTGGAAATGCGAAATATAAGTAAATCTTTCTATGGCAATCAGGTGCTGAAGAACGTGAACATCAGTGTGGCTGCTGGCGAAGTACATGGCTTGGTTGGTGAAAACGGTGCTGGTAAGACGACGTTGATGAACATACTCTTCGGTATGCCCGTGATTCATTCGACCGGTGGTTTTGAGGGGGAAATCCTCATCAACAATGAACGCGTGAACATCGACAGCCCCAGAAGAGCTATGGAATACGGAATAGGCATGGTCCACCAGGAATTCATGCTCATACCCGGTTTCACCGTGACCGAGAACATAAAGCTCAACAGAGAGATAACCAAGGACAACTTGCTGAGCAAGGTGTTCGGAAAACCTTTGAGAACTCTGGATTTTCCGGCCATGAGAAAGGAAGCCAGGCAAGCGATAAGTACGATAGGCATGTCTATCGAAGAACTCGCCGTGGTCGCTGGCTTGCCTGTTGCACACAAGCAATTCATAGAGATCGCTCGCGAGATCGATAAGAAAAATTTGAAGATACTGGTTCTTGATGAACCGACCGCTGTGCTGTCCGAAGCCGAGGCGGAAAAGCTGCTCGAAACAATCCGGTATCTCACCAAGAAAGGTGTCGCAATCATCTTCATCTCGCACAGACTGAGCGAAGTTTTGAAGGTTTCAGACAGGATCACGATACTGAGAGACGGCGCCGTTGTGGATAGCAGACCTTCCTCGTCTTTCACCGTTTCTGAGATCGCCGAAAAAATGGTCGGCAGGAAACTCGAAAACGTGGTTCTTCCACCCCACCCGAAGGAACCTTCCGATGAAGACATCATCATGTCCATAAGAAATCTGAAGGTCTACATGCCTGGTGAGATGGTGAAAGATTTCAGCATAGACATTCGACGGGGCGAGATACTCGGCATAGGGGGTCTTGCCGGTCACGGCAAGCTCGGTGTGGCGAACGGCATCGTGGGAATGTTCCCCGCCGAAGGGGAAGTCTATTTCGAAGGGAAACCTTACAGGTTGAACGATCCTTCCTATGCCCTCAAAAACGGCGTCGTCTACGTCTCGGAGGATAGAAGAGGGGTCGGCTTGCTCCTGGACGAGTCTGTGGAAATGAACATCGCTGCCACAGCAATAGAGGCCTTCGGATTGTTCACTAAGAAGTTCCTCTTCATGACCGTGTACGATCGAAAAAAGATCAGGGAACATGCGTTAGAGATGATCAAGAAGCTGGACATACGTTGCAAATCTCCAGCACAAATTGTCAGAAGGCTCAGTGGGGGCAACCAGCAAAAGGTGTGTCTTGCAAGGGCGTTCACGCTGAATCCAAAGATTCTGTTCGTGTCTGAGCCGACGAGAGGTATAGACGTTGGAGCGAAAAAGCTCGTGCTCGACTATCTGGTCCGCATGAACAGAGAACATGGCATAACGATCGTCATGACATCGAGCGAGCTCGCCGAGCTCAGGTCCATCTGTGACAGGATCGCCATAGTCGCGGAAGGAAAACTTTCCGCGATTTTGTCACCGAAAGCGAGCGATACAGAGTTCGGTCTTGCCATGGCTGGAGAGTTTCAGGAGGTGTTACAGCATGGATAAACTTCTGGAATGGCTCAAAAGAGTGGACATACCGACGCTCATCATCTTTCTGTTTCTCGTGGCTCTGTTCGTCCTCGCAGCCTTCACCGAGGTTTCGATACCCTCGCTTCTGAGTGATTCGATAAGACGTATCGGTATGAACGGGGTTCTCGTGCTCGCCATGGTGCCGACGATCCGGGTGGGAACGGGGCCGAACTTTGGTTTACCTGTCGGGATCATCGGGGGACTGCTTGGAGCGCTCATAAGCATGCAACTCGGACTTGCTGGGTTCACTGGATTTTGGGCTGCGATCCTGTTCGCTGTATTGATCTGTCTTGGTATCGGTCTGGGTTACGGTTGGCTTCTCGAGAGGGTCAGAGGACAGGAGATGATGGTTGGAACTTACATGGGATATTCCGTGGTCGCTTTCATGTCCATCATGTGGTTGATGCTACCTTTCACCAATCCCGACATGGTTTGGGCCATCGGTGGAAAAGGTCTGAGATACACTTTGGCGTTGGACAAATACTTTGGTCGTGTGCTCAACAATTTCCTGAAGTTCAAAATCGGAGGGTTCGAGTTTCCAACAGGTTTGTTGCTGTTCTTCGCTGGTGTTTGTTTTCTGGTTCATCTCTTTTTCAGAACCAGAATTGGCCTTTCGATAGACCTGGTTGGACAGAACGAACGTTACGCGATCAGTTCAGGTGTGAATCCGAACAAGGCCAGACTCGTCGCGGTCATTCTGTCCACCGTTCTGGCTGGTGTTGGTATCATCGTTTACGCTCAAAGCTATGGGTTTCTGCAGTTGTACCAAGCCCCGCTGTTCATGACATTTCCCGCGGTTGCTTCCATACTCATAGGCGGTGCGTCCATAAGACGAGCGAGTGTTCGTAACGTCATCATCGGTACGGCAATCTTCCAAACGCTCTTGACGATTTCCCTTCCCGTGCTGAGCCAGGTGACTCGTGGTGATATCACGGAAGTCATGAGGCTCATCGTGAGCAACGGGATGATACTGTACGCGCTCACGCGAACCCCAAAGGAGGCGAGATGAGATGGAGAAACTGAAGAAGATCTTGATCTCTTACGCTGTGCCGATCGCTTTCTCGATACTGTGTGTTTCTGCTGTTTTGGTAGCCCAAATTCCTCCGATCTTTCTGGCGAGTGAAATAGTGAGAAGGTTGAGCAGGAACACATTCCTCGTGTTGTCCTTGATCATTCCCATCATCGGGGGACTGGGCCTCAACTTTGGAATCGTTCTGGGCGCGATGGCGGGTCAAGCGGCATTGTTTTTCGTCGTGGACTGGAAAATCAAAGGTCTGGTTGGAATTTTGGTGGCGTGTTTGATGGCGAGTGCGATGTCGATAGTTCTTGGGTGGCTCGCGGGTTTGACACTCAATAGGGCCAAAGGGAGAGAGATGATAACATCGATGATCCTTGGCTTCTTCGCCAACGGTATCTACCAGCTCATCTTCCTGTTTTTCATAGGCTCTCTGATACCGTTCGGAACTAAGCAATTTTTGCTGCCCGAAGGCGTTGGACTGAGAAACACCGTAGATCTTTATGGTACGGTTGCGTCCGCACTGAACAACGTTTGGATGGTTCGCATAGGAACGGTCAGGGTATTCGTCTTGCCGTTATTAATAGTCGTCGGTCTGTGCCTGTTCATAACATTTCTCTTCAAAACAAAACTGGGTCAGGACATAAGGGCCGTGGGACAGGACATGCATATCGCCGAGGTCGCAGGTATAAACGTCAACAAGGTGCGAATTATAGCGATCATCATGTCGACGGTCCTCGCCGCTATAGGCCAGGTGATCTATCTTCAGGATATAGGAACGATCAACACTTACAACAGCCACGAGCAGATAGGTCTCTTCTCCATAGCTGCCCTCCTGGTTGGGGGAGCCACCACGAGGAAAGCGACCATCTGGAACGCCATACTGGGTGTCGTGCTCTTCCACACACTGTTCGTCGTGGCACCGAGCGCGGGAAACAAACTCTTCGGTCAGCCACAGGTGGGCGAATTCTTCAGAGAATTTCTCGCATATGCCGTCATCGCGTTCGCTTTGGCTATGCATGGCTGGAGGGCAAAGAAGATACTCATGTGAGAGAAAGGGGGCCGTTGTGGCCCTCTTTCAAATTTTCTGCATTATGAGCTGTTTCATCTGCGATACGACCTCGTCGATCTTTTTTGGATCTTTTCCTCCTGCTTGCGCAAAGTCGGATCGTCCTCCTCCGCCACCACCAAGCAGATTCGCCCCGATTCGCGCCAGTTCGTTCGCGGTGATTTTGTCCGTGATGTCTTTTGTCACTCTCACGATGAGGTTCACCTTTTCCTCTTGAACGGCGAACAAGGCGACGATCGATCTCTCTTGACCTGCGATCGCAACGTCGGAAAGGTTTCTGAGTGTTGAAGAATCAACGTTTTCGAGTTTCAACATTTTGAAATTGACGTTCCCCAATCTTTCGAAAGGTAACTGTTTGATGTACATGGTCAACGTTTTCATCTTCAGTTGTTCGATCTCTTTTTCGAGCTGTTGGTTCCTCTCGATCAGGTTCTTTACACGATCTGCTATTTCATCCGTGGAAGAACCGAGCAGTTCTGCTGCCGTCTGGAGTGTGCTTTCGATCTTTCTTACGTATTTGAGTGCATTGAAACCTGTCACCGCCTCGATCCTGCGAACGCCTGATGAAACGGCTGTTTCAGAGATTATCTTGAACAAGCCAACGTTTCCCGTGTTCGAAACGTGTGTTCCTCCACAGAGCTCTTCGCTGAAGTTTGGTACTTTCACAACCCTCACGATGTCTCCGTACTTCTCCCCGAAAAGTGCTATGGCTCCTTCCTCAACAGCTTCTTTATAACTCTTTTCCTCGACGATCACAGGCAGGGCTTCGAAGATCACCTGATTCACGAGATCCTCTATTTTCATCAACTGATCTTTGCTCAACGCCTCGTAGTGGGTAAAATCGAACCTGAGTCTCTCGGGCGCCACGAGCGAGCCGAACTGCCTCACATGGTCACCCAGAAGTCTTTTCAAGGCGGCGTGTAGCAAATGTGTGGCAGTGTGGTTGCGTGCGGTGGATTTCCTGCGTTCTTCGTCAACGATCAACCTGACGTTTTGTCCCAGTTTCAGTGTTCCCTTCTCAACTCTGACTATGTGTGTGATGACTCCTTCGATCGGTATGAACACATGTTCCACGAAGGCTTCTCCATCTTCCCACTTCATCCAGCCGACATCGCTGACCTGACCGCCTCTCTCAGCGTAAAACGGCGTCTCTTTCACCACGACCTCTACTTTTTCGCCGGCAGAGACCGAGTCTACACTCGTATCTTTTCGAAGCATCAAAACCGTGGATTCGTGTGTGAGCGTTTCGTAACCGACGAAGGAGATCTTTTGAGTCTTCGCGAGTTCCTCGTAGTCTCTCACAGCCCTTGCGTACTCGACATCGGATCTGGAGATCCTCGAACGCTCTCTCTGCTGTTCCATGAGACGCTCGAATCCTTCCAAATCTACTTTCAATCCTCTTTCTTTCGCTACGTCCACGACTATGTCCGGTGGGAAACCGTAGGTGTCGTAGAGTCTGAACAAGCTTTCTCCATCTATGATTTCCTTCGACTGTTCGAGAATCTCATTTAACATCTCAAGACCTTGAAGGATCGTTTTGAAGAATCTCTCTTCCTCCGCTCTCGTCACGTCCCTGATGAGATTCCTCTTCTTTTCAATTTCTGGGTAAACCTTTCCCATTCTCTCGATCACCATATCACAGATTTCGTACAGAAAAGGCTTGCTCGCACCGAGCAGAACACCATGCCTGACAGCCCTGCGCAGGATCCGTCTGAGCACGTATCCTCTCTCTTCGTTCGATGGAAACACACCATCTGCGATGAGGAAGGTGACCGCCCTCGCATGGTCTGCTATGACGCGCAGAGAAACGTTCTTCTCCTCGCTCTCTCCGTACTTCACGCCGAAGAGCTCTTCCTCTCTTCGAATGATGGGTTTGAACAGATCTGTTTCGAAATTGCTGGACACACCCTGAACAACCGCGGCGATCCTTTCCAAACCAGCTCCAGTGTCTATGTTCTTCCTTGGCAGTGGGTGCAACTGACCCTTTTCGTCCTGATAGAACTCCGTGAAGACCAGGTTCCAAATTTCCAGAAATCTCTTGTCGCTGTTTGCAGGCGTGCATTCCACACCCTCAGGACAATCTTCCACGATACCGAGGTCGTAGTGTATCTCCGAACATGGACCGCACGGCCCGGTGGGACCCGCAGGTCCCCAGAAGTTCGTGTCTTTTCCCATGCGAATGATCTTTTTTTCTGGCACACCAACGAGATCTCGCCAAATTCCGTAGGCTTCATCGTCATCTTTGTAAACGGTGACCCACAGCTTCTCTTCCTCCAGCTTCAGCACCTGCGTGACGTACTCCCAAGCCCAGAGTATGGCCTCCTTCTTGAAATAATCTCCGAAGGAGAAATTACCCAGCATCTCGAAGAAAGTGTGGTGCCTCGGGGTACGTCCCACGTTCTCTATGTCGTTCGTTCTGAGACACTTCTGACACGTGGCTATGCGCCTGTAGATTGGCTCCACCTTGCCCCAGAATATGGGTTTGAACGGGACCATTCCCGCAACCGTGAACAGAAGTTGTGGATCATCCGGTATGAGCGATGCACTGGGTAAAACTTTGTGACCCTTAGTTTCGAAAAAACTCAGAAAACTCGATCTGATTTCGTCGCTGTTCAAATCTTCTCACCTCACAGAACGCCGATTGACAAAAGAAAGTAAGTAACGGGTGTCACGAACAGTAATCCGTCTATCCTGTCCAGCATACCACCATGGCCCGGTAAAACACTGCCTGAATCCTTGACCTTGAAGTATCTTTTCAGCGCCGATTCGAAGAGATCACCGAACGTGTCGAGGATGGTTATGACCGCTGAGAAGATCACCAGGGAAGTGAATGGCATGACCTTCGCCTTGAAGATGAAACCGAACACGATTTTGTAAAGGAAAGAGAAAGCCAGCGCAGTGAGAAAGCCACCGATCATACCTTCCAAACTCTTGTTGGGGCTGAACTTCTTTGAAATCTTTGTTCTCCCCCATTTCATACCCACGAAGTATGCGCCGGTGTCGTACAACCACACCGCCGTCAGATTGAGCAAGGCGTTCGCTGCGCCGAACTGAAGATAGATCGGGAAGAAAAAGGAGAGACATCCGGCCACATAAACGAGTGAGATACCCGTCGCGACAACAATGGGCCAGACAGCCTCGATGTTCTTCTGAGTCAATACAGCGAGCACGTTCGTTAGGACAAAAGCCAGACTCAACAGCAGTAAACCGTTCTGGGCTCCCATAATACCGTACACGACCACGAATCCAACGCATATCGCAACGGCGTACTTGACGAAATCCTTATCGTTCTCCTGGCTCGCCAGGTTTAAGAGCTCGTAAGATGCCAGCAGGACCACAGCCGCCACCAAACCTATGAGACTCTTATAGTTGACGAAGCACAGCACCACAAAAGGTGCCACAATCAAAGCCGTTACCAGCCTCGTCTTCGTTTCAACGGTCACAATCCCCCGAACCTCCTCTGACGCCTCTCGTAATCCTCTATCGCTCTGAGAAAATCTTGCTTGGTGAAATCGGGCCACAACACCTTTGTGAAGTACAGCTCGCTGTAAGCAATCTGCCAGAGCAAAAAGTTGCTTATTCTCAGTTCACCCGAAGTCCTTATCACAAGGTCCGGGTCCGGAACGTCTGGAAGATAGAGCCAGTTTCTAAGCTGTGCTTCGTCCAAACGGGTTATACCGTTTTCTATGGCTTTGTTAAAAGCATCCACGATTTCGCGTCTGCCACCGTAGTTCAGAGCCAATATCGCGTGAATCCTATCATTGTGCCTGGTTTTCTCTTCACATTCTCGACAGAATTCTACAACTTCCTTCGGAAGGTCTTCGATCGCACCGATGAACCTGATTCTTACTCCTTTTTCGAGCATCTTCTTAAGCTTTTGTCTGAGCAACTTCAAGAGTAACGAAAAGAGATATTCGACTTCCTCCCTCGGTCGTTTCCAGTTCTCGGTCGAGAAAGCGTAGAACGTGACATACTTGATCGATAGTTCTGCTGCCCACTCGACGACCTTTTCAGCTTTCAGGGCACCTCTCCGATGTCCCTCGATTCTTGGCAGGCCTCTCCGCTGGGCCCACCTGCCATTACCGTCCATTATGATCGCTACATGGGTAGGTCTCAAACTTCCATGATCTCCTTTTCTTTTTTCTCGAACAGCTTATCTATTTCTTCGATCTTCTTGTCTGTAAGATCCTGTATCTCTTTCTCGAGTCTCTTTGCGTCGTCTTCAGAGATCTTTCCATCGTCTTCCAACTGTTTGAGCTCTTTCAGGACGTCCCTTCTTATGTTTCTGATCGCTATCTTTCCCTGCTCTGCGATCTCCTTCGCTTTTTTGACCCACTTCTGCCTCTGTTCCGTGGTTGGAGTTGGGAAGACGAGTCTTATAACGTTGCCGTCATTCATGGGTGTCAGACCTATGTCAGAGGCGAAAATGGCCTTTTCGATGGAAGAGAGTACGGATTTGTCCCAGGGTTGTATGATGAGGGACCTTTCTTCGACCTTGATCGTCGCGAGCTGGTTTATGGGGGTGGGAGCACCGTAGTAGTCGACTTTGATCTCTTCGAGAATTGCCGGACTCGCACGACCAGTCCTTATCTTTCTGAGTTCTTCGGAGATCTTCTCGATGGATTTGTTCATGCGATCCTCGGCACTCTTCACGATGGGATGACGCATACGTTCCCCTCCTCGCACTGAATCGCTTACCCTCGAGGATTATACCATGACGCTGGCAGGCATCATTCGCGCGTGTAGCTGATGAAGATCTTTTCGAAATTCACCATTTCCTTTTCGATGCTTTCTATCTCGATGTTGTTCGATCTGAGGGTATCTATCAGTTCGTAGAGTTTCTGCGAGGAGGTGAGATTGACTTGCAGTTCAACAAGATTTCCGTCCTCGTTCCAGCCATTGAAGCCAAGCTCTTTGAGTCTTTTCTTGGATTCTTCGTCGCAGACGAGCCTCAGCTTGTAGGCACGGGCAGTGAAGACGTCTATGAGTCTCTGCTTTTTCTCGCACACGACGATGCGCCCTTTGTTCATTATGGCTATCCTATCTGCGACGGCTTCGACCAGGTTCATGTCGTGGGTCGAAAGCAGAATGGTCTTACCCTTTTCCTTCAAGGATTTCAGTATGGACCTGAACTCCACCGCAGAATGTACGTCGAGTCCGAGCGTGGGTTCGTCCAGGAGCAGAACGTCCGTATCACAGGCCAAGCAGACAGCGATGGCCGCCTTTTGCTGCATACCACGCGAAAGCGAGTGTACAAGTTGGTTCGCCTTATCCTTGAGCCCAAGACTTTCAAGGATCTCGAGTGCGTGTGATTTGTTCAGTTTCTTACCGCGTATACCTGCAAAGTATCTCATATTTTCAAGCACACTCATGCGCCAATAAAGGTTTCTGTTGCCTTCCAAAACTGCGCTGATCTGTGACAAGGCTTTGGATCTTTCTTTCAGTACGCTGAATCCCTTAATTCTTACCTCACCGGAATCTGGAATGATTAGGCCGCAGATGCTCTTGATCGTGGTAGTTTTCCCCGCACCGTTTGGACCGAGTAGGGCAAAGATTTCCCCAGCCTCTACACTGAAACTCACGTGGTCCACAGCTACGATCTTTTCTTTGGAGTTTCTCTTCGGATAGAGTTTCAAAAGATCGATCACATCGACCATCTTCATCACCTCAGTATTGCGAAAGACTTCCAACGATCATCGCGCGTCGTTCGAAAGCGCGGAAAACGATGAAGCCTATCGAGAGATAACCGATTGCGACCAACCAGAGGACCACGTGATCGGAGAACTGAAATTGATAGAACTTCGTATTGTTGATCGCAAGTGCTCTCATCATCGAACTTGCTTGCGACATAGGAAGGAGTCTGTGCCAGAGGGATTGCGTTTCGAACATCGTGAAGGAGAGCGAACCAAAGGTCACGATCTGAATGAACGAGGAAACTCTCTTGAAGATCAACGCTATTCCACCGAGTATCATACCGATGCCGAGGGCGGAGATGGTTCCACCGATCATCAAATAGAGCAGCGTGGCAAGATCGAAACCTATCTTCCTTCCGGTGGTGAAGGCGGCAAAGTACATGAGAGGAATTGCGAGAAGAACGTTGTTGAAGAGAAACTCAGAAACCATCCTGAACAACATCTGATATTCGAACGCGATCGGCGATGTGAAAACCTGCTCCAGTGTTCCACGCTGTGCTTCCTCTATGATACCCCAAGCGACACCTTGGAACGAGAAGATGAACACGATCCACATGAAATACCCCACTATGATGCCGTCCAATGTGGAGGACAAATTTATGCTCGGACCACCGACCGCTTTCACGCCGAAGAAGAGTAAATAAAAGAAGATCAAGAGTGTGGCGATGCCAGAGATGGAGTTGAAGTAATAGCGTCTGATTTCGATAAACGTTTTTTCAAGATTTGCGAGAAATGCTCTCCACATTTTTGAACCCCCTCTTTCAATTCTGAAAATATATTAGCATGCACATCAATTTTGTCAAGATAGTCTTTAAATTTGTTTCGATGCATCGGGATCGAGGGGGTTCACAAAAACAGTCTCGTAGTTCGTGTAGAGTACCATCCCTGGAGGAGAACCCTTGGGTTTGTGCACGTTCTTGACGAGTGTGTAATCGACTGGCACGTTGGACGAGTAGCGTGCCTTGGAAAAGTGTGCCGCGATCGAAGCGGCGTAGAGCAAAACGTCTCTTGGAACTGTTCTTCCCTCAGTGCGTATCACGACGTGGGCTCCAGGCGATTGCTGAACGTGAAGCCACACGTCGGAATCACTGGCCTTCCTGACGAGCGCTTCGTTCTGCTTGTTGTTCTTGCCGACGAGGATCGTGAAACCATTGTAGATGAATTTTCTGAAGTTGGCCTCTTCGAATTTTCTCTCCTTTGGTGCACCCTTCTGTATGAGTCCAAATTCGGCAAGTTCTTCTTTTATCTCTTCGAGATCTTCCAGTGTCTCAGCAGATTCGATGTTGTAGAGCGTTTGTTCAAGGTAACTGTTCTGTTCTTGAAGTTGTTCTATCCTGACCTTCAGTATTTGGGCTTTTTCTTTCAGTTTCTTGTACTGTTCAAAGTAGTACTGTGCACTCCGTTTGGCGTCTTTCCCCAAAACGAGTGGTACGAGTACTTTCTGGTTCGTTTCCCAATCGAAACATTCGACGACACCCTGAGCTGAATCTTGCACGTCGGCGTACTTCAGAAGTTCCCCATAACGTTTGTACTCTTCTGCCTTTTCGCAACGTTTCAGATCTTCGGTGAGTGTCTGAAGCAATCTTTCCTGTTTCTTAAGGCGCTCTCCAACGATCGACAAAAGTTGTTGGCGGAGCTTGTCTGTCTGGATCTTTCTTGAATTCCAATGGTAGGCTTCGTCCACCGCATGCGAGACGGAATCGTAACGTTCCGTGGGTTCACCCAGCATCTTCAAAGGATACGCAAAGACATGACGTCGTCCTTGAATTTCGTAGACGTAACAGGTGGGTTTCTCGAAGTCATCGAGGATTGAGACCAAGGCCAGTTTGAGAGAAACTTTTTCTCTGTCGTCGAGAGCCGAAAGGGGTCTGTCCTCAATCTTCGCACGGTAAAGAACTTCCTGTGCGGTTAATTTGGAGAAGCCTGCGATCTTTTCAACGATGAATCTGGAAAGCATTTCGTTACCTTCGAACTTCAGCTCGGACCCTTCGAATGGATTCATCTTGTCCGTTGTGTGAACGTAAGAAGCGTTCTTACCGAGGAACGCTCTGAGATCGTCCAACACCAACTCCTTCTCGACCAGCACGACGTTGGATTTGCTGCCGAAAAGTTCCACGTAGAGTTTGTATTCGTGTTTTTCTCCGGTTTCATCGACCTTGTCGAAGACGAAGTACAGAACTCTGTCGAGGTCCAACTGGCCTACTTCTTTGAGTCTCGCGTTGCGAAGACGTGCTCGTGTGAGCGTGACGAAGTTCGAAGGGTTCTGTCCTGACAGATCCTCTCTGTTTGTCAAACACACGTGGGCTAAACCCGGTTCAACGCATATTCTAATCGTGGCTCGATGAAAGATCAGTTCGATACAGAATTTTCCACATTGATGGATCTGTCTCAAGGCTTCACCTGTCAGTTCAGAAAGCTCTCTTACGAGCTTCTTGAGAACGAACGCGTCGATCATTCACATCAACCCGAGTATCTCTTTGACCTTGGCTATGTCCTGGGCATGCTCGGCTTCGTCACCCGGGGTTTCCAGTATCCAGGCTACACGTTGGATTTCTTCAAAACTCAGAAACACTTTGAAACCCTTTTCACCGATGAATCCTTTGCCTATGTTTTCATGCCTGTCGGTGGGCCTGCCGAGAGGAGCTTTGGAATCGTTCAGATGAATCATCCGAAGCTTTTCAAGACCGATCTTGGAGTCAATCTCGTCCAAAAGCCTTCGAACTGCATCTTTCGTTGTAATATCGTATCCTGCATCAAAACCATGGCAGGTATCATAAGTGATGCCCAGCCTTGAAGGATCTATTGAAGAGTCGATGATACGCTTGATCTGATCAAAGTTATAGCCAATGTTTCCACCTTTGGGGGAAACGTTCTCCAAAAGGAGCACGACGTTCTTCGTACCGCTAAGAAACTCGTTGATCGCCGTGATTATCCTCTTAAAACCAAATTCTTCACCTGCGCCGGTGTGACTACCCGGATGCACGTTCAGATACTTTATTCCCAAAGCTTCGCAGATTCTGCCCTCGAGCAAGAGAAGCTGAACGGACTTTTTCCAGTTCTCGTCGTTCGGACTCGCCAGATTTATGAGATAACCTGTGTGACAAAACGCTCCCTCGTAATCGATCTGATACTTCTCCATCATGCTGCGAAAGAGATCGCACGTTTTTTTGGTAGGCATCTTTGCGCTCCACGTTCTTGGACTGTGTGGGAAGATCTGAAAGCAGTTTCCACCGATCTCCACGGTCAATTCTGGAACTTTCTCAAACCCATGGCTTATGGGCATGTGTGCACCAATCTTTATCATTTCGATCACCGTGAAAATGATAGCATAGTCCTGGGAGTGGTACATTGATCTACGTTGGCACGAGCGGTTATTCGTTCAGCGATTGGATAGGAGAAGTTTATCCTGAAGGTATATCCAGATCAAACATGCTGAGATACTACGCGAGCGTGTGGAGGTTCAACGCTGTTGAGCTCAACTTCACGTACTACGCTTTACCCACGTACAGAACGATCGTCTCGATGCTGAGAAGAACTCCAAGCGATTTCGTCTTCAGTGTGAAACTGCCAGCTTCTGTGACACACCAAGCCTGGAAGTCCAACACCTTCCCCGAAGAAGATGTGAAGAAGACACTTCAGGCCCTGACGCCCATGTTCGAGGAAGGAAGACTCAAGATGTTGCTCGCTCAGTTCCCATATGCCTTCAAGGACACTCCGAGCAACAGGCAGTACTTGCAGTTGCTCCGAGAGAAGATAGACGCACCCGTCGCGATTGAATTCAGACACGCTTCTTGGAACAACGAGTCGGTCTATGGATTACTCAAAACGCTTGGCTTCACCCTCGTGATCGTTGATGAACCGAATCTTCGCGATTTGTTTCCTTACGTACCGAAAGTGACAAGCGCCGTTGCTTACTTCAGGCTCCATGGAAGAAACAAAGATTGGTTCAATGCACCAGAAGGGGAACGATACAACTACAAGTACAGCGATGAGGAGATGTCGATCTTTGCCCGTGATATTTTCAATCTCTCACATCAAGTCGTCGATACTTTCGTTTTTTTCAACAACTGCTATCGCGGTAACGCTGTCAGAGATGCGATGAAACTGCGTCAGATGATTGAAAGAGCTCTTTTGGGAAGTTGAATCACCCGCTTTTGCTCGCTCATCCTTCGTAAAACCTCCCGAGAAACGACTGAATTCGATCGAACACCGATGTGATCTGAAAAACACAAAGAAAGAAAATAAGGCGTTTGACGCAAACTCGGTTCCAGTCTATAATGTCAGCAGACCACTGCGCACAGGGAGGTTGAGAAAATGGATCGCAAAGAGGTTTTCGAGAAGGTTACGAGTATACTCTCCGACAAACTCGGGGTCAAACAGGATAAGATCGAGGAAAACAGCAAGCTCATAGACGATCTCGGGGCAGATTCGCTCGATTTGGTTGATTTGGTGATGGCGTTGGAGGAGGAGTTCGATGTAAAAATAGCGGACGATCAGCTCCAGAAGATCTCGACGGTGAAAGACGTCATCGATTACATCGTCAAAGTGAAGGCGTGATCAAAAAGAGTTGTCCCGAGTCCGAGCACAGGACGATGAGCCTCTCATCTGCTGTTTTACACATTTCCACAGCGTACTCACCGACCTGGACAACGTCGATTTTTCCTGTCTGAAGTTCGATGAGGTAGACTTCACCAGGGACGTGGTTCAATGCGACTATGAAGTTCCCGATTTGTTCCAGTCGGTGAACGGTGTTAGGCAGAGGTAGGTATTTCACGATTCTACCCAAAAAGTCAACGAGCGTCAATCTTGGTTCAACCAAACTGCCGACCACCACAAGATCATCCGTGACGAGCATGTCCCTTGCAAGGTCATCCAGGTTTTGTTGCCAGAGAATTGTCCATGAAGAGTCCAGACAGGCGAGCTTACCGTCCATGTAGCCGAGCAGGTAAGCTCGCCCGCCCTTTTGGACGTACTTGAGAGGCGTTCTGAAGTCTTTGATCGTCAAAGACTTCCTTTGCGCGCCCACGAACTCGAGGGTTTTATCCGTCGCGTAGTAGTGAAGGTAGACGATTCCATCGTGAGTTGGTTCGAAGTAGAGCGTAGGTGAATCGAACACGAACGTGTTCTCGACTTCGAGTTTCTCAAGATCGACCTTGTAAATCGACGGATTCTTGGAACAAAGCACGTACAGTTTTCCACCGAAGACCTTCAAAACCGTTGGATAATTTCCCACCTGGATACGTTTCACCAGCCGTCCGAAGATGGTGTAGACTGCGACGCTTGCTCTGTGATAGTCACTCACAAAGACGTTTCCTGCGTGGTGCACCGCCCAGACCGGGTACGAAAGACCTACAGTTATCTCCGAAAGGAATTGCCCGGAATCCGTCAGAACCAAGACCGAGGCTGGTTTCGGCCTGATCAAACACACGATACCTTCGTTGAGCGTCATCTTCGTGTACCCGTATCCCACACCGATCGACTCGATCCTGTGTGCAAGCAACGAGCAGGTCAGCAAGAGATAAAGTAGCAAACTTTTCTTCATAGCGCTCTTTCACCGAGAAGGACGAATATTGAAACTGTTAGGTTGGTCAGTGCGAAGATCTGAACGATTCTTTCTTCACTCCAGCCGAGCAACTCAAAGTGATGATGGATGGGAGACATCTTGAACACTCTCTTCTTGAAGAGTTTGTAACTGCTCACCTGTATCATCACGCTGAGTGTTTCAACAACAAAGATGCTCGAACACAGTAACGCTATGATCTCCGTGGAGGTTCTTATCGAAACCACGGCGATCAACGCACCGAGTGCGAGTGAACCGGTATCGCCCATGAACATTTTCGCAGGTTTGATGTTGTAAAACAAAAAAGCCATCACACAAAGCGAAAATAGAATCAGTGAATCTGCACTCTTTCCGAGCAGGAACCAATAAGGTATTGCGCTCGTCAAAAACACGCTCGTTGCGAGCCCGTCGAGCCCATCCGTAAGGTTTGTGGCGTTGCTCAGCCCAGCTATCAAGAGAACAGCGAAAATCCAATAGAGCCTGCCAAGATCCAAATCCTTTTGTAAAAACGGAATCTGTAGCTTTGTATCAGGTCTGATCAGTATCAACAGAACCGTTGCGAAAATGATCTGCAGGGAGAACTTCTGCCAAGCTCTCAGACCAAGTGATGTCTTTTTGATCACGCTCAAAAGGTCGTCCAGAAAACCGATCAACGAAAACAGAAAGATCGTCAAGCCGTCGATCGTGTATCCAAAAGCAAAACACGAAAGTGCTCCGAAAATCGAGAACAGTACGCCTCCCATCGTTGGCGTTCCAGTCTTGTAACCATGAAGATCCGGACCTTCTTCCCTTATGAACTGGCCTACGCGGAGTCTTTTGAACAATTCTATGAGGAATGGATAAAGCACGACACAGGGAAGGAATGTGATGGCAAAATATCTCATGCCTTCTTTCCCCCCAGAAACAGTTCGAGCACCTTCTCCATGCCAACTGCGCGCGAGGCTTTGAACAGAACCGCATCTTTCGGCTCGAGCAGGTTCCTCAACTGTTCAACTATGGCCTTTGGCTCATCGCTCTTCAAGATGATCTTGGAACATTCCATGGCATCTATCTCGTGGTCGATGTTGTAGACCAAGACCCCGTCCAGTTGCTCGAGGATCCTTCCGAGCTGTCTGTGAGTTTGCTCGGAGTAGATACCCTGTTCCTTTATCGAACCGACAACGGCGTAGGCTCTCTTACCAAGTTTCTTGAGAGTTTCAACAGCGATCCTGAAAGATTCCAAGCTCGCGTTGTAAGTGTCATCCACCACGTAAACGTCATCAACTTTTATAACTTTGAATCTTCCATCCACCGGAATAAAAGTTTCGAACTTCGAAAGATCAACATCCAGACCAAGCACATCGAACACCGCTAAAACTGCGGCAACGTTCACCAGCTGTCCCAAGTTTAAGATCGCCGAGAAACGTACTTTTTTCTTTCCTTCAGGCGTTTCATAATGAGCTATCGTTGAGAACTCTTCATATTTGTAAGATACGAGTTTATAGTCGCCGCTGTAAAAACCAAAAGTCAGGAATTTCTTTTCTTTGATCTTCTCCAAGATCCTTGGATCGCTGTGAACTATGGCAATGCCATCTTCTCTCATGTTCTCAACGATCTCCAACTTACCTCTGAGTATTTGTTCATCTCCACCCGCCACACCCCTGTGTGCGGTACCAACGTTCAGAAGGACGGAAACGTGGGGTCGAGCGATCCGGCACAGCGTGGATATATCCCCCGGTTTGTTCATCGCCATTTCCAAGATCGCGTACGGTTGACCGTGATAATCGTTCAGAATTGACAAAGGAAGGCCAATTTCCGTGTTGAGATTGCCTGGGTTTCTGAACGCGAGCTCCTTTCCAAGACAGTGATGTATCATCTCTTTTGTGGTCGTCTTGCCGTTCGAACCGGTTATACCGACGATTTGAGGATCATACATAGCAAGTTTTTGTGCTGCCATCTGTTGGAGAAAATACCTGGTGTCCTTCACGAGGTACAGTTTTTCTTTGGGCACGTCGACGTCTCGTTCCACGACAGCCAAGGACGCACCTTTTTCGAGCGCTTGGCGTACGTAAAGATGTCCGTCCGTCTTCTCTCCCTTGAGTGCGACAAAAACACAACCATCGAATGCTTCTCGAGAGTCAATCACAAACTTCGCATTCTCAAACATGCCTTCTTTCCCTCTGGTACTCCTGAACGATTATTTCTCTGGCCACGTCCGCATCTTTGAAGGGTATTTTTCTCTCGTCCGAGAAGATCTGATACTCTTCGTGCCCCCTCCCCGCGATGACGACCATATCTCCTCTGTTTGCAAGAGTGATGGCCGTTTCGATCGCTTCACGCCGATCCGGGATAACGAGGTACGCCGCCCCTGATGGCACACCGCTTTCAACTTCGTTGAGTATCTCGATGGGATCTTCACCCCTGGGATCGTCCGTCGTTATGATCGCAACGTCCGAGTATCGGCACACGATTTGAGCCATCATCGGCCTCTTACCTTTGTCCGCTTGTCCACCAGCCCCGAACACCGTGATGATCCTACCACTGGTCAAATGTCTCGCGGTGACCAGAGTTTTTTCCAGTGCGTCTGGACTGTGTGCGAAATCCACAACCACGTCTATCCCAAGCAGGGAAGCTTCGGGAATGAACTGGAAACGACCATCGACACCTTGGAAAGAAGCTATGGAAGCGGCAACGTCGTTTGGATCATAACCAAGTTCCACCAAACCGGCAAACACCAAAGTCGCGTTCATGGCGTTGTGGTAACCGGGGATCCTGATCCAGAGTTTGTACTTTCCTGCAGGGCACTCTATCTCAAACCTTGTCCCCCGTTTGCTGATCTCAACGTTTTCAATCCTATAGTGGCTCTGCCGGGAAATGCCATAGACGATTTTTCTCACCTTTTTGTTCAGCAGGTGCGAGTACTCATCACTTATCAATGCGATGCCATTCTCTTTGAGCAGATCAAATATGTGCAGTTTCGTCTGCGTGTACTCTTCGAAGGTTTGATGAAAGTCCAGATGATCCCTCGTTATGTTCGTGAGCGCGGCGATGTCAAATCTAACGGTTTCAACACGTTTTAGAGAAAGCGCATGTGAGGAAACTTCCATCACGAAGTGTGAACCAGCCTTATCGACAGTCTTGCGCATTGCCCTGAGGATCTCGATGGCACCTGGCGTCGTGTTGTCATGATGGAACTTGGGTTCGCCGAGAATTTCATAATGAACGGTTCCGAGCAAACTGCCACGACTCGAAAAACTCTGCAACACATGGTGGAACAGATGAACACTCGTGGTCTTACCGTTGGTCCCTGTGACCCCAATGGTAAGAAGCTTCTTGTAAGGCTTTTCAAAGAACGCGTCCGCCAGCATGGCCTCTGCGAGTCGCGTGTCGCTGACAATCAAATGGGGGATGCTACCGTTCAGGGGTCGTTCGGAAACGAGCAGGGAGGCTCCCTTGTTGTATATTTCCTGTGCTATCTCGTGTGAGTCGAACTTTCTACCCCTGTGGCACACAAACAGACAATTCGGTCTGACTTGACTCGAGTTGTTCACAATGTCGCTGATCCAATGATTCATGTTCCCGTCCAAATTGGCTACGACGAGTATGGGTCTCAGTGATTCGATCACTTTTTCAATGTGCATTGGATCACCTCTATGAAGATTCTAATACCACCTTGCAGTCTTGACAAGGACGACGAACTGTGCTATGCTGAAATTAGCACTCGAATGTCGAGAGTGATAATATGAGACGGGACGCGCGGGTCAACGAGAGGCAGAAGAAGATCCTTTACTGCGTGGTCAGGGAGTACATCATCACGAAAAAACCTGTGAGTTCGGAGCACGTCTTGAACGTGTCGAATCTTTCGTGCAGTGCTGCGACGGTCAGAAACGATTTGAGAAAGCTGGAGTATCTGGGTTATCTTTATCAACCGCATACCTCTGCTGGGAGAATCCCTACGGACAAAGGCTTCAGGTTTTACGTGGACGAAACCTTGAAGCTCGCCAAAGACTATGCGCAGAGGTCTCACCAGATAAACGTGCGCTATCCTCTGACGTACGGCGACATGGAAAGAATTCTTGAAGGAGCGGCGATCGCTTTGGCACGCATGACGAAAGGAGCCGTGGTGCTGGAAAAACCTGACACAGGCCGTTTGAAGATCCTGAGAGCTATCGTGACGCCGATCACAAAAAACCATTACTTGATTTCCGTTGTAACGGAACTGGGTCTCATGAAATTCATACCTTTCAGGAGTTTCGCTGATGTTGATCATTCCATGCTTGAAAATCTGCTGAACAGATTGCTCAAAGGCAGAAGCATCGACAGCCTCACGGGCGAAGTGTTCGAAAGTGACTGGGACGAGTCCCTGATAGATTTGTCTGAACAGCTCATCAGTTCGTTGAAGGACGATTTGAGGAACAGCATGATAAAGTTCGGCCTCGACGTTCTCATAAGTGGTGAGACGTTCAACATAGACGAAATAAGGAATCTTTCGCGTTTCTTGTCTGACGACGGATTGTTGAAAGCTTTCATGGATAGAGTTCAGGAAGTCCCCGCAGTGTTTATAGGTAGTGAGCACGGTTTGCAGGGACTGGAAAGGTTCTCAATTTTCGTTGATTCTTATCGCAAGGAGAATGAGCCAATGGGTAAGATAGTTGTCGTGACGTCAAAGATCATCAAGTACGAGGAGATAATGAACGTCCTGACTTACGTCACCAGCAGGTTGACGGAGTACTTCACAGTGGTCACACGGGAGGTGGAAAGATGACTGAGAACGAAAAACTCAACGAGATGGTTGAGAATAAACCTGAAACGGTCGAGGAGGACCTGATCGAAAAGCTCACAAAAGAGAAGGAACAGCTCACAAAATATCTCAAGCAGCTGAAAGCCGAATTCGAGAATTTCAAGAAGGACACGCTCAGGGACAGAGAAATGATCCTCAAAAATGCAAACGAGTACCTTCTGACCAAACTCATCCCCGTGCTCGACGATCTCGAGCGCGCTTTCAATGCTGTTGAACAGGGTGCAACGTTTGAGGATTTCTACAAAGGGATGAAGTTGATCTACAAGAAGCTCTGGAAACTGCTCAACAACGAGGGATTTTTCAAAATAGAGGTCGGTCAAAAGTTCGATCCGTTCGAGCATGAAGCCGTTGAGAGAATCGAGACTGAAGAGAAAGAAGAATACGACGTGCTCGAAGTCGTTGAAAACGGATACAAGTATCATTCTAAGGTTCTAAAGCCAGCGAAGGTCAAGGTGGCTGTGAAACCTTCGAGAGGTGACAACGGTGCCCAGACAGTATAAAGATTACTACGCGATCCTCGGTGTTCCGAGGGACGCGTCTGAAGAGGAAATAAAGAAAGCGTACAAGAAGTTGATAAAACAATGGCATCCCGATCTGCACCCGGAGAACAAGAAACAAGCCGAGGAGAAATTCAAGGAGATCCAGGAAGCGTACGAGGTCCTGAGCGATCCACAAAAACGGGCCATGTACGACAGGTTCGGTTACGTTGGAGAACATGAGTTTTCACAGCAGACTTCGTCCACCACGTTCGAGGACATATTCAGAGATTTCGAAAGTTTCTTTGGCCGGGATGTCTTCGATATTTTCTTTGGCGATAGGGGTTCAACGCAAGAGGCCCAGAGGACGGCGAGGCGCAGAGCGGGTGAGGACATCAGTGTAACGGTCGAAATAGATTTCATAGAATCGCTCCTTGGTAAACAAATGCCCATAGAGTACGACAGGTACGAAGTATGTGACCACTGCCATGGCGATGGGATCGAGCCGGGGAGTGGTTATCAAACTTGTCCCAGGTGTCACGGTTCGGGGATACTGAGAGAGGAGAGAAGGAGCATCTTTGGTGTTTTTGTGAGCACGAGAACGTGTCCCACCTGCGGTGGAACTGGGCGTGTGGTCAAAGAGAGATGCCACATTTGTGGTGGCACCGGTAGGTTGAAGAAGAAAGTCAGAACGACAGTCAACATACCTGCGGGTGTTATGGATGGGACCAGACTCAAGATAGAGGCTGGAGGTAATGCGGGATATAACGGAGGACCTTACGGTGATCTCTACGTTATCGTCCATGTGCGACCGGACAGAAGATTCAAACGTCAAGATGACGACATATACACCGAGATCACGATAGACTATCTGCAGGCCATCCTTGGAACAACGGTGCGCATAGATTTGCCAGACGGAAGCTCTACGATGCTCAGAATACCCGCAGGTACACAGCCTGGCACGGTGTTCAGGCTCAGGGGAGAAGGCGCTCCATCTCTGAGAACTGCGAAACGCGGAGATCTCTACGTCACGGTGAACGTGAAGATACCTGAACGGCTTTCCATGAAAGAAGCACAGTTACTGAGGGAAATAGCGAAGGAGAAGGGCATAGACGTTTCTTGAAAATTTTAGGTGATTTTTGGAAAATGTGACGATTGTGACCGTTTATACTCCGCAAGTGCGGAGTTTTTTCTTTTTTCCCCGTTTTACAACGAGATGAGAACATGATAGAATAGTTTGTGAAAATTTCAAAAAGGGGGCAAGAACATGACCCGCGAAGAACTCGAAGTCTTCCTCTCAAAGAACCCCACTATTCAGGAAGCCAAGGCTCTTGCGAGGAAACTGGGCTTGAAGGTCAAGAAGCGGATGAAGAAAAGCGAGGTCCTCAAACTCCTTCAAGATTTTGCGAAATCGCTGGTTTCTCAAAAAAAGGAAGAAAAAGCCAGTCCGCCGCAAGAGGACCGTGAAAATGGACTGCCACAATCGTACGGTTCTGACAGGCTCGTGTTGCTCTCGGTCAACCCGAATCTGGTTTATGTATACTGGGATCTTTCGAGCGAAACTCTCTCAAAGCTTTCAGCACAGAAAGAGGTGTTGCTGCGGCTCTACGACGTGACCTACATCGTCTTCGATGGAACCAACGCCCATCGGATCTTCGAAGCGGGCGTTCATCTTTCGATGACGAGGAATTATTATTTCCACGTTCCGATGGCAAACGCCGATTACCTTGCTGAACTCGGTTTCAAGGCGGAAGGAAAGTTCGTTCCCGTTCTCAGATCCAACGTTGCACGCACCCCCTCGAACACACCTTCAACTTCTGTCCGCCAGAGATGGATCATCAAGGGCAAGCGTACTGTGAAGATTGGTGAACCTCCCTTGAAACCAGTTGAACGAATACACATCTCGTCTCAAGTGGAGAGTGGTAGATGATGAACGGATACTTCTTGCTCGTGTTGCACACGCATCTTCCGTACGTGAACCATCCGAATCACGATCTCTATTTGGAAGAGAGATGGTACGTGGAAGCAGTCTTAGAATCCTACGTGCCGTTGCTGATGATGTTCGACCGGCTTCAGGAAAAGAAAGTACCGTTCAAGGTTACGATCTCACTCAGCCCCCCGCTGCTCGAGATGTTCAGAAACACGACACTCACCGAGAAACTGAAGAAATATGCTGAGAAACTCGTTGAGCTGTGTGAGAAAGAAATTGCAAGAGCGAACACGCAGCAAGAGAGAGATCTTGCGGGTTTCTACAGAGAAAGGTTTCTGGCGTGTTTGAATTACCTCGACTCGCTGAACAGCAACTTGGCGAATGGTTTCAAGAAACATGCCGAATTCGGTAATGTTCAGTTGATAACCTGCAACGCCACTCACGGTTTTCTCCCATTGATGCGTCATCAACCGTTCGCGGTCGACACTCAGATCAAAGTGGGTGTGGAGACCTTCAAACGCCATTTCGGTTTTGAGACTAAGGGCATATGGCTGGCCGAATGTGGTTATTACTCGGGTCTCGATGAAACACTCAAAAAATACGGTGTGGAGTTCTTTTTCGTTGATTCACACGCATTCTGGTATGCGGATGAGCGACCATACTTCGATGTGTACAGACCCGTAATGACTCCTTCTGGTGTGTTTGCGTTCGCCAGGGATCCAGAGTCGAGCGAACAGGTGTGGAGCGCAACCTTGGGTTATCCGGGCGATGGAAGGTACAGAGAATTCTACAGGGATCTCGGATTTGATAGGGATTACGACTACATAAAACCCTACATAGACAAGAGCGGCGTGAGGGTGAACGTGGGTATAAAGTACCACAGGATCACGTCGCGGGAAACACCACTTGACAAAAAAGAGTTGTACAGCCGTGATGAGGCACTCAGTGCTGCTAAGGAACACGCTCTGGATTTTCTGAACAAGAAAATCTCCCAGATAAACAGCTTGACTGACGTGTTCAATCAGCCTCCTGTCATCGTGGCACCGTTCGATACGGAGCTTTTCGGACATTGGTGGTTTGAGGGTCCTGAATTCCTCGAGAACTTTTTCGTTGAGGCTTCCAGATACAGACAGATCAAGTTCGCAACACCATCCGAGGTGCTGGAAAAGTTCGACAGCTTCCAGATCGTTACTCCCGCAGATTCTTCGTGGGGTAGCGGAGGCTATTTCGATACCTGGTTGAACGGTAAAAACGACTGGATTCAGTTGCACTTAGTCGAGATCAGGGACAGGATGAAGAGGCTCGCCGAGACGTATTTCGAGGAGAAGGACCCACTGAAGACGAGGGTTCTCAACCAGATGCTGAGAGAACTGCTCCTGGCTGAATCGAGTGACTGGCCCTTCATCATGACTACGGGCACCAACGTTGAATACGCAGTTAACAGAATCAAAACTCATGTGAAACGCTTTTTAGACCTTGAGACACAACTTGTGAAGGATAATATAGATGGAGAGTTCCTTGCGAGGCTTGAGCAAGAAGACGACGTTTTTCCGTGGATTGACTTTCGATACTACGCAGCTTTTCAAACCCGGAAGGAGGGATAAGGTGCCTACAAAATATTTCGAAATCAGGTGGCATTCAAGGGCTGGCCAGGGTGCCAAGAGTGCGGCTCAGTTGGTGGCGGAGGCGGTTCTCGACGAAGGTAAGTACGCTCAGGCTTTCCCAGAGTACGGTGCAGAAAGATCTGGAGCACCCATGAGGGCGTTCAACAGGATCAGTGAAGGCAAAATCAGGGTACACTACTCGGTCGAGAATCCCGATGTGGTTGTGGTCATCGATGAAACTCTGCTCTCACCAAGCATAGTTTCAGGGCTAAAGGAAGATGGAGTTCTCATAGTCAACACGAAACACTCATTTGACTTTGTGAGGAAGAGGACAAATTTCAGCGGAAAAGTATGCATTGTGAACGCTACGGACATAGCGTTGCAGGAAATCAAAAGAGGTGTTCCCAACACGGTCATGATCGGCACGCTCGCACGTGTTACAGGATTGGTGAACCTTGAAGTGGTGGAGAAGAAGATCAGAGAGATGTTCGAACGGAAGCTTCCAGAAGAAATGATTCAGGCGAACATCAGGGCGCTCAGACGCGGCTATGAGGAGGTGCAGTGCAGTGGCTGAGTTGAAAAAATGGCATGAGTTGCCTATAGCGGGCTTGATAGTGGAACCAGGAACTGCACGAAAGTATAGAACCGGTGATTGGCGTGTCAAGAGACCCATATACGATAGATCCAAGTGCATAGATTGTATGTTCTGCTGGTTCTATTGTCCTGATCAAGCGATCATCCAGGAGAAAGGTGTAATGAAAGGAATCGACTATTTTTACTGCAAGGGCTGTGGTGTGTGTGCGAACGTCTGTCCAAAGTCCGCCATCGAGATGCGCCCAGAGACAGAGTTCGTAGGAAAGGAGGACTGAGCGATGGAAACGAAGAATTTAATGGCTATAACTGGAGCAGAAGCAGCGGCGTACGCGATGAAGCAGATAGAGCCAGACGTCGTTGCGGCCTACCCGATCACTCCTCAGACGCCCATCGTGGAATACTTTGCCAAGTACGTTGCCGACGGCGAAGTTCGAACTGAGATGATACCCGTCGAAAGTGAGCATTCAGCGATGAGCGCCGTCGTTGGAGCCGCTGCTGCTGGCGCGAGGGCAATGACTGCGACGAGTGCTCAGGGACTGGCTTTAATGAGCGAGATAGTTTATATTGCCTCTTCTTTGAGACTGCCCATCGTTATGGGCCTGGTGAACAGGGCGCTCAGTGCACCCATAAACATACACTGCGATCACAGCGATGCGATGATGGTGAGAGACTCGGGTTGGATCCAGCTCTTCTGTGAGGATGCTCAGGAGGTCTACGATCTGACGATTCTTGCGGTTCGTCTTGCCGAGCACGACGACGTGAGACTGCCTGTCATGGTTAACCAAGATGGGTTCATCATCTCGCACGGGGTGGAGCCCGTTGAAGTCCTGCCGGATGATGTGGTCAAGAAATTCGTTGGCGAGTTGAAACCCATCTATCCGTTACTTGACACCGACCATCCCGTGACCTACGGTGCACTGGACCTGTACGATTACTACTTCGAGCACAAGAGACAGCAAATAGAGGCAATGAAACACGCCTACAGGGTATTTCCACAGATAGCCGAGGAGTTCTACAAGATCAGCGGTCGAAAGTACGATTACGTTGAACCGTACAGGATGGAAGATGCCGAGTACGTCATGGTTGCTCTGGGATCCTCCAACGGAACGATCAAGGATGTTGTTGACGAGATGAGGAGCGAGGGCAAAAAGGTTGGACTCTTGAAGATATGGATGTTCAGACCCTTCCCGAAGCCGGAAATTCAGAGGTATCTGACGGCGCGTAAAGCAGTCGTGGTGCTCGACAGGGCCGCATCTTTCGGCGCGGAAGCCCCGCTCTACGAGGCTGTGAAGTCAGCCCTTTATGAAGCTGCCGTGAGGCCGTTGATGGGCTCGTTCGTGTACGGTCTTGGAGGAAGAGACCTCAAGCCGGAGCACGTCAGATACGCGTTCGAGAGGGCCATGGCACTCGATTTGGTTGCCGACCGAGAAGAGTATCTCGGCCTGAGAGAGTGAGGAGGTGATGACATGCCTTTGACAATGAAGAAACTGGCAGAGGTTTTCACAGATAGAGAAACAGGTTTGACTCAAGGACATAGAATGTGTCCTGGTTGCGCCGCACCGATGACTGTGAAGATTGTGCTCATGGTCGCTAAAGCTTTGGGTTATGAGCCGGTCATAGGTTTCGCCACAGGTTGTATGGAGGTTTCCTCCACCATATTTCCATTCACCTCGTGGAGCGTGCCTTACATACACAACGCTTTCGAGAACGTTGCAGCCACCATCAGTGGTGTGGAGACAGCTTACAGGGCGTTGAAGAAGGCCGGAAAGATTCCTTCGGACAAGAAGTACGCGTTCATTGCTTTCGGTGGGGACGGCGGTACGTACGACATAGGTTTGCAGGCACTCTCTGGAGCTTTGGAAAGAGGACACAAAATGTTGTACGTTCTGTACGACAACGAAGGTTACATGAACACGGGTAACCAGCGCTCAGGATCCACGCCTCCCGGTGCCGACACCACAACGGCGCCCGTTGGTAAAGCCGTTGCTGGTAAACTTCAGTTGAAGAAAAACATCGTTGAGATAGTCGCCGCACACGAGAATGTGTACGCCGCCACCGTTACTCCTGGAGAACCCATGGATTTCATAAACAAAGTGGAGAAAGCCTTGCAGTTCGACGGGCCAGCCTTTATAGCCTCTTTGAGCCCGTGCGTGAGGTACTGGAGGGTCGATGATAACAAAGCTGTCGATATGACCAAGCTTGCAGTTCAAACCAAATACTGGCCTTTGTACGAGGTTGAGAGAGGTGTTTACAGAGTCACCAGAAAACCCACGAGCTTCAAACCGGTTGCCGAGTTCGTCAAAGCACAGGGTAGGTTCAGGCTTTTGTTGCAGAGACCTGACGCTGAACAAATAATAAGCGAACTTCAGAACTACGTTGACAGACGCTGGGAAAGGTTGCTCGCGTTTGAGGAGGCCACGAAGGACAAGCCAGTGAGATGACGGTCCCACCGAAGGCGGGTGGTGTGCCGTGCGTGCTTTATTGCTGATCGATCTGCAGAGAGATTTTGTGGAACCAGGTGGGGCACTGTATTTCCCGGGTGCGGAGTCTGTGCTCCCACCTGTTCTGGACCTGGTAAAAAAATACAGGGAGCAAAACCTTCCGATCATTACCACGCAGGACTGGCATGAAGAAAACGACGCTGAATTCCAGATCTGGCCCAAGCACTGTGTTAAGGACGGCGCCGGTGCCGAGCTTGTGAAGGCCTTGAAGGAATCCCTTTCAGGTTATGAGAAACATTTAACCGTACGTAAGACCCGTTACAGTGCCTTCTACGGGACGAACTTTGAAAAAATAATCGAGTCTTACGGGATAGACGAAGTTGAGGTATGCGGGGTCGTAACACACATATGTGTGCTCTTCACGGTGGAGGAGCTGAGAAACAGAGGCATCAGGACGATAGTGAGGAAGGACGCCGTCGCCTCTTACGATGAGGGCCTCCATGCCTGTGCGCTGAAGTTGATGCGTGAGATCCTGCGTGCCGAGGTGATCTGATGAGAAAAAAAAGGCTCGATCCCAAGGTTTTCAAGGTTCCAATAGACAGGATTCGGGGCCACTACTATTCGGACATATATTTCGTCAGGTACGTGGAGGTTCTCAAGAAAGACAACAGACATCCAAGGGTACTGTACCAGTTCTTCCCGAGGAAAGATTGTGTGGTTGCAGGCGTGGATGAAGCGCTCGCCATACTGAGGTTCGCCACGGGTTATTACAAAGATGAGGAAAAAGCGAAAGAACTGTTCAAGGAGATCCTGAGTCTGGACCGGATGATCCAAGCGGCTGCGGTGGAGATGGATACGGACGCAGTCATCAGCTGCACGAAAAGAAAATGGGATCTGAGACTCAAACTCGATAGCCTCTGGCTCGACAAATGGGAAGAGATAGAGGTTCGTGCCCTCTACGATGGTGAAGAGGCCAAAGAGTGGGAACCGATCATGGTCATAGAGGGTGACCCGACTTACTTTGGCTATCTGGAAACGGTTCTGCTCGGGGTCATATCGCGAGCCACGAGCACGGCCACGGCTGTGAGAGAAGTGGTCAAAGCTGCGCGTGGAAAGCCTGTGCTGTATTTCAGCGCCCGGTTCGACCATTACTGGGTGCAGGCCACTGACGGCTACGCCGCACTCTGCGGAGGCGCTTTCGGTGTCTCTACGGATGCAAACGCAGATTATTGGGGCGTGGAATCCATGGGTACGATGCCTCATGCGCTCATTGCTGCTTACGACGGGAGCACGGAGGCAGCGGCCATAGCTTTCGACAAGCACATGCCTGAGAACGTCAAACGAATCGTACTCGTAGATTGGGACAATGACGTGATAGGCACAACGTTCAAAGTTGTGAAGGCGTTTTACGAGTACCACATGAAGAGACCATTCAAACTCGGCGAGACAGACCCCTCGCCTATCATTGGTGAGGGTAAGGGGAAGATTTGGGGCGTCAGATTCGATACTTCTGGAAACATGAGGGACGCTTCGGTCGTACCGAGAGACGAATCTTCACTCGGTGTGTGCCCCGAATTGGTCTGGCGCGCGCGTCAGGAATTCGATAGGGTGGGTTTGAAGGATCTGAAGATAGTCGTTTCCGGTGGATTCGATGCGAAGAAAATAGAGCTTTTTGAAATACTCAACGTTCCAGCGGACGTTTATGCGGTTGGCTCAAAACTCTTGAGGCAGAAGGTGGACATCACGGCGGACGTGGTGGAAGTAAACGGTAAACCTTGTGCGAAGGCTGGCAGGTTCAAACGGGATCTGTCTCGTCTCGAATTGGTACCGAAACGTTACTGGGAGGAGGTGTGAACATGATAGAGAAAGGCACGTGGCTTGTGAAAAAGGGGTTTGCTGAAATGTTCAAGGGTGGCGTCATCATGGACGTCACCGATGCAGAGCAGGCGAAGATAGCCGAGGAAGCTGGAGCGGTCGCAGTTATGGCTTTAGAGCGCGTCCCGGCTGATATAAGGAAAGCCGGCGGTGTTGCGAGGATGGCAAGCATAGCGAAGATAAAAGAGATCATGGATGCTGTGAGCATACCGGTTATGGCGAAAGTGAGAATAGGACACATTGCGGAGGCAAGAATTCTCGAAGCGCTCGGGGTGGACTTCATCGATGAATCCGAGGTTCTCACGCCTGCCGATGATAGGTTCCACATCAACAAACACGAGTTCAAGGTTCCATTCGTTTGCGGTGCCAGAGACCTCGGAGAAGCGCTCAGAAGGATTGCAGAAGGTGCAGCCATGATCAGGACGAAGGGTGAGGCAGGTACGGGTAACGTGGTTGAAGCTGTGAAACACATGAGAAGAGTGATGGACGAGATCAGGCGTGTTCAAACCATGGCCGATGAGGAACTCGTGAGCTATGCTAAGGAAATAGGAGCGCCCGTGGAATTGGTCAGGGAAGTGAAAAGGCTCGGGCGTCTGCCCGTGGTGAACTTTGCAGCGGGTGGTATCGCAACACCAGCGGATGCGGCGCTCATGATGATGCTCGGTGCAGACGGTGTATTCGTCGGTTCGGGAATATTCAAATCCAAGGAACCCGCAAAGATGGCACGGGCGATGGTCCTTGCCGTGACGTACTGGAACGATCCAGAGATGTTGTTGAAGATCTCTGAAGACATAGGTGAACCAATGCCGGGTCTGGAAATAGGAACTCTTGAGGTGCACATGCAGGAGAGAGGGTGGTAAAGCTTGCTCATTGGCGTGCTCGCACTGCAAGGAGATTTCAGAGAACACATTTGGGCGTTACAGAGGCTTGGTGTTGAAGCGTTTGCCGTTAAGAGTCTCTCAGAACTGGAGAAGGTCGATGGCCTGATTATACCCGGTGGTGAATCGACGAGCATCGGCAGGATCGCACAGGTGACTGGTATCGGAGAGCGGATAGTTCAACTCGCAAAGGAAGGTCTCCCCATATACGGAACCTGCGCCGGTATGATCCTGTTGGCAAAGAAGATCGTGGATCACCCGAATCAGTACACTTTTGGTCTCATGGACATCAACGTTCAGCGAAACGCTTATGGAAGACAGATCGAAAGTTTCGAGGTCTACCTCGATGTCGCAAAATTTGGCAGAGTGAAGGCTGTCTTCATTAGGGCACCGAAAATAGTGGAACTGGGCAAGGACGTCGAAGTTTTGGCAAGTTATGACAACACACCCGTCTTGGTTCAGCAAGCCAATCTGCTCGCAAGTTCTTTCCATCCAGAACTCACGGACGATCTGAGGATACATGAATATTTTGTCAAGATGGTAGCTGATCGTCATGAGAGTGTACGTTGAACTGTCGGACAAAGATACTTTTGAAAAGCTTTGCTCAGCGATATCTTTGAGTGGCGGAGTGGTCGTTGCGCGCCAGATCGATGCAGACTTGTTTGTTGGTGAAAAGATTCATTCGTTTCTCGGCACAGTGCTCATTGCGAACGAAGTGCCGGAAGATCTCACTGGCGTGATCGATGTTTTGCTGCCATCACGGTCGCTCGAATACTATTTGCTCAAGTTCAGAATGATATTTTACAGCTTGGCGTACGGAGTGAGTTTGGAAGACTTTCTGAACGAAGAGATCTACAAATCTCACAGGTACAACTTTCCACTGAGTGTTCTCATGGCTCGATTGGTGAATTTCGACGTTCACTTTCTGGAGAGGATCTACAACGTTTTCAAGACCCAAGCACGTGAGTCCGACAAACTCTTTGTCCATGACAGCTCAATAATCGGGGTTCTTCCCTACACAGACTTGGAAGGCGCAAAAGTTTTTGCCAAGAGAGTGCTGAGGAGATCGAGAACCATAAACTACAGCGGGAAAACGCCTGAACTGGTCATTTCCGTCGCTCAAGTTTCACGGGACGATGAGGCGTTTGATCTGCTTGGCAAGCTTGAGTTTATTATCGAAAGAGCGATCCAGACGGGGCAGAGAATCGTGTTAGCTTGAAAAGAAGGGGGCGTGTGCCCCCTTCATATTTTCAGTTCCTCAAAGAGCTTTTGCAGCAATTCTTTCGCCACCCTTGATTGTGCTTCGATCGTTGATGCACCAATGTGTGGTGTCGCAACCACGTTGGGTAATTGCAGCAGTTTCTTTCTCAGCTCATCGTTCGGTGGCTCAACTTCAAAGACGTCCAGCGCAGCGGCGTAAACTTTTCGAGCAACGAGCGCATCGTAGAGTGCTGCTTCATCTATGACACCGCCACGTGACGCGTTCACGATGATGACTCCGTCCTTCATCTTCGCTATCGTGTCGGCGTTTATCAGATGCTTCGTCTCCTTCGTCAGAGGAACGTGTAGAGTGATGAAATCGGAAACAGCGTAGAGTTCATCCAAATTGGTAAGTTTGACTCCTTCGAAGTGCTTGACGTACGGATCGTAAGCCACAACGTTCATCCCAAAAGCGATGGCCCTCTTCGCGACTTCTTTGCCAATCGTTCCAAGCCCTATGATGCCCAGCGTCTTGTTGAACAACTCGACTCCCTCGAGTTCTTTCTTCGTCCACAAGCCGTTCTTCAGGTCCATCGTTCCCCTGGCGATGTGCCTTGCGGCCGAGAGCATCAAACCGAACGTGAGTTCGGCCACCGATATCGCGCTCGCACCAGGCGTGTTCAGAACTTTTATTCCTCTTTTTTGAGCAGCTTCGACGTCTATGTTGTCCAAGCCCACACCTGCCCTGCAGATCAGCCTGAGCTTGGTGCCTTTCTCTATCAACTCGGAGGTTACCTTCGTTGCACTTCTGACTATGAGAACTTCGATTTCTGGCATGACAGCGAGGAGCTTGTCCTTATCAAGATGTTCGCAGGTGACCTCGAGTTGAGGTTTCGATTTGAGAACCTCCATGGCTTCCTTTTCCAGTGGATCGTTCACATGGACCCTTATCATCCGGCGACACCTTCTTTATGGAACGTTTCCATGGCGGCCCTGACACCTTCACCGAACTTCACCGGATAACCCAGCTCGTGCAGGGTGAACTCCAGAGCGCTGATGGCCGCTATCGTATCGAACAGAGACACATAGCCAAGGTGCGCAATCCTGAAGATGGTGTTCGAAATCTTGCCTTGACCACCCGCTATGGTCACACCGTATTTGTCCCTCATGAGCTTGGTTATCTTCTTTGACTCCAGTCCTGCGGGGACTTTGACGGCTGTGCACACGTTCCCAGGCCTTTTCGAAAACAGCTCCAAACCGAGCGCTTTAACAGCGTTTCGCGTTGCTTCGCCTAAGATTCTATGCCTTTCCCAAACGTTTTCTATTCCCTCTTCTTTGATCATCTTTATGCTCCGATTCAACATGTAGATCATGTTGACTGCTGGTGTCCAAGGGTTGTCCGGATAGTTCTCTTCGTAGTATCTCAAGTCGAAGTAGTACCTTGGACACTTGTTGTTCTTGACGATTTCCCAAGCTTTCTTGCTGAGCGTGATGAATGCCAAGCCTGGTGGCATCATGATGCCTTTCTGTGAACCGGCCACCACGACGTCAACGCCCCATTCGTCCATCTTCAAAGGCTCAGCTAACAGACCGCTGACCTCGTCGGTCACGAGTACTCTGTCGGTATTCCTCGTGATCTGTGCTATAGCTTGTAGGTCAATCACCGTTCCAGTGGAGGTCTCACTGTGCGTGGTGAATATCACCTTCGCATCTGGATGTTCTTTCATAGCCTTCTCGATCTGTTCAGGTGTCACAGCTTCTCCCCACTCGAGGGCTATTTCAACGACGTTGATTCCGTAAGCTTCACAAATCTCCTTCCACCGTTCTCCAAACTTTCCTGCGACGACGACTATGGCTTTTTCACCGGGATTGACCAAGTTCGTGACGGCTGCCTCCATAGCACCAGTTCCCGAGGAAACGAATGCGTAGACACGGTTTGACGTTTGGAACAGATAGCGCGCCTCATCCAGCGTTTTTTCCATGATCTCAAGAAACTGAGGAGTTCTGTGATGTATGGTTTCCTTCGCTCCTGCCAGCAACACATCCACCGGAACCGGTGTGGGACCCGGCGCCATGATGTAGTGTTTCTTCAGTTTGAACATGCGCATCCCCCCAGCTCAGAGTTCTCAGACACAATTAGTCTACCATCTATTGTGACAATCTTTTTGGTTTTTCCTTAGCAAAAATTTGCTTGCAAGACTTTGCACTGTGCAACTCGTTGCAAAGAACGCTTTTTCGCTTATGATGCGGCAAGGGCCTTGCTGGTATGGAGTGGCACGAATTTGATATCATGTTCTGGGGTGAACGCTGTGGAATATCGCTTTTCCATGCTCGCGAACAAGTTGAAGTCGTCCATGATCAGGGAACTGCTCAAGTATGCGAGCGTTCCCGGAACGGTTTCGTTCGGGGGTGGCACTCCGGATCCTGAAACCTTCCCCAGACACGAGCTCGCAGAACTCGCCAGGGAAGTGATCGAGAAAGAGTACAAATATACCCTCCAGTATGCTACCACCGAGGGTGATCCCGAGCTGATAAAACAGATTCTGATTCTGCTGAAAAGAATCTACAACCTCGATGGATTGTTGCCTGAAAACGTGCTCATAACCGTTGGTTCACAGCAGGCGCTCGAGTTAGTGGGTAAAGTCTTGCTCGATCCCGGAGATTACGTGATCGTGGGTGATCCTGAATATCTCGGTGCGCTCAGCGCTTTCAGAATGAGAGATGCGAGATTCTTGGTTGTCAAGTTTGAAAAGGATGGTCCAGATCTGAACCAAGTGGAGGACCATCTGAAACGTGCACAGAGAGAGAACGAACTGTCGAGGGTGAAGTTCATCTATGTCGTTTCGAACTTTCAAAACCCGTCTGGCATAACCACCTCACTGGAAAAAAGAAAAAATCTGGTGGAACTTGCGGAAAAATACAACGTTTTAATTGTTGAAGACGATCCTTACGGTGTTTTGAGGTTCCGAGGAGAACAGCTGCCATCTATCATGAACTTTGGGGGTACCGACAGGGTTATTCTGCTCAACACCTTCAGCAAGATTCTTTGTCCTGGTTTGAGAATAGGCGTGGTGGTGGCAGACAGGCAGATCGTCAGAAAGATGGTTTTAGCAAAACAGGGGACCGATCTCTGCAGTCCCTCTTTGACCATGAGACTCACCGCGCGTTATCTGGAACGTTACGACGTGCTTGAGCAGATAAAACCAGCGATAGAACTCTACAAAAAGAAGAAAGAGACGATGATAGAAGCGCTCAAAGAAGAGTTCTCCGACGTGACGGATGCTCAGTGGACGGATCCGGACGGAGGCCTCTTCGTTTGGACCACCTTGCCCGATGTGGACACGATGGAGATGTTCAAATACGCTGAACAAAGGAAGGTCTTCTACATTCCAGGTGAAGCCTTCAAGCCCTACGAGGAACCTTCAAGTTCGATGCGCATGTCTTTCTGCTTGCCAAGTTTCGAGCAAATAAGGGAAGGCGTTCGCAGATTGAAACAGGCTTATCTGGACTACATCGAAGCCAAGGGGTTGAGATGTAGATGAAGGTTTTGGTCATAAACCCAGGTTCAACATCCACTAAAGTGGCTATCTACGAAAACGAACGGTGTATCTTCTTGGAAACGTACGAACACAGTCCTGAAGAGCTCGCGAAATGTGAAACGTTGATGGACCAGGAACCGTTGAGAAGAAACTGCATCCTGTCGGCCTTGGAAAAGGCGGGTTTCAAGATCGAAGACTTCGATGCGATTGCCGCGAGAGGCGGTATTCTTCCTCCATTGGAGAGTGGAACCTACGTCGTTGACGAACGTATGGTGAACTACTTAAAGCATGAATCACCTGTGAAGCACGTTTCAAACCTTGCCTGTGTGATTGCGTACGAACTGGCTAACGGGAAAATCCCTGTCTACACCACCGATCCCGTTTCAGTCGACGAGATGGTGCCTGAGGCGAGGTTTTCTGGCATTCCCGAGATAGAGAGAAAGAGCCTGTCACACGCACTGAACATAAAAATCGTGTGTAGAAAAGTGGCAACAGAACTCAGTAAGGCACTCGAAGAACTGAACGCCGTTGTGGCACATCTCGGCGGTGGGATATCCATCGCTGCGGTAGAAAAGGGCAAGATCATAGACGTCAACAACGCCAACGATGAAGGACCGTTCAGCCCCGAGCGAACCGGGGAGCTTCCCGTGGGTGATGTTGTTCGCATGTGTTTCAGTGGAAAATACACGAAGGATGAGCTAAAGAAGAAATTCGTCGGTCGTGGTGGTCTGGTCGCGTACCTTGGTACGAACGATTTGAGAAAGGCGTTGGAGATGGCGAAGAAAGATCGTAACGCCTCGCTCGTCGTCAAAGCCATGGCCTACCAGATTGCGAAGGAAATTGGTGGCATGTGTGCGGTGCTGAAAGGAAAAGTAGATGCGATCATTCTCACCGGTGGCATGGCACACAGCAACGAGTTCGTCGAGATGATAAAGGAACACGTCTACAAATTTGCGCCCATTTTCGTTTTGCCTGGCGAGTTCGAGATGGAAGCGCTGGCTTTGGGAGCTCTCAGGGTTATGAAAGGTGAAGAGAAGGCGAAGATCTGGGGTGGTCCGAATGGATAGACTCGCATTTCTTGTCGAAAGAACGCGCGGTTTAAGAAAGAAGATAGTTGTTGCTGGTTCGGACGACGACGTGGTGCTGAGTGCTCTGAGGATGGCAATGGAACACGACATCGTCGAGCCAGTTCTTGTTGGTCCTGAGAGCGAGACTAAGGAACTCGCAGCAAAGGTCGGTTTGAAATTCGATCACTGTGAACTGATAGATTGTCAAAAGGATCAGAGCGCAAGATTGGCCGTCGAGATAGTATCGAAGCGTGGAGAACTCTTGATGAAAGGCTCCGTCAAGACAGGCGATCTGATGAAAGTTGTGCTCGAAGATCAGTACAACCTCAAGACTGGTTCGACCATCACGATGGTGAGTGTCTTCGATGTCCCAACTTACCACAAGTTGTTGGCTATCAGCGATGCTGGTATGATCATCGCACCAACTCTGGAACAAAAGATCGATATGATCAACATTTCAGTCAAGCTCATGAAAAATCTGGGTGTCGAAAGACCAAAGGTCGCCATCATTGGTGCCATAGAAGTGCCCAGCGCGAAGATGCCCGCCACTCTGGATGCGGCAGTGTTGAGCAAGATGAACGATCGTGGTCAGATAAAAGGTTGTGTCGTCGATGGACCGTTCGCTCTGGACAACGCGATTTCTAAAGATGCGGCAAGACACAAGAAGATAGAAAGCGTTGTGGCAGGAGATGCTGACATACTCATCATGCCTGACATAGAAGCCGGCAACGTTCTTTACAAAGCTTTGGTGTTCTTTGCGAACGCAACCGTTGCGTCCGTGATCTTGGGAGCGAGGATCCCGATCGTCTTGACATCGAGGGCTGATTCGGACAAAACCAAGCTTTATTCCATAGCACTCGCCGCGAGTTTGTCTTGAAGAGGTGTGGAGAATGTTCAGAATCTTGGTGATCAATCCCGGTTCCACTTCGACGAAGCTTGCGATATTCGAGGATGAGGAATGTAGGATTTCTCAGACCATCTACCATGATGCGAGTGAACTTTCGAAATACGCTCACTTGTTCGATCAGTACGAATTTCGCAAGAAGGCGCTTTTGGAGTTCCTTGAGAAATCTGGTTACAGTCCGAACGATTTCTCGGCTGTGGTTGGTCGTGGAGGGTTGATCAGGCCCATACCTTCGGGTACGTACGAAGTGGACGAGACGATGCTCGAAGAACTGAGACAAGCCAAGTATGGTGAGCACGCTTCGAACCTTGGAGCTGTGTTGGCATACGAAATAGCGAAACTGGCTGGTGTGAAAGCCTACATCGTTGATCCAGTGGTTGTCGACGAGATGTGGGACGTTGCAAGAATCTCGGGTCATCCAGAATTCGAAAGGAAATCGATTTTCCATGCGCTGAATCAGAAGGCCGTGGCGCGACGTGCCGCAGCTGAGCTTGGAAAAAGGTATGAGGATGTCAATTTGATCGTGGTTCACATGGGTGGTGGAATATCGATTGGTGCACACATGAAGGGCAGAGTGGTCGATGTGAACAACGCATTGGATGGAGATGGTCCTTTCACGCCGGAGCGCAGTGGTACGTTGCCACTGACCCAGCTCGTAGATCTGTGCTTCAGTGGTAAATACACCAAAGAATGGATACTGAAACGCATTAAGGGCAACGGAGGACTCGTGGCGTACCTTGGAACGAACAGCGCTGTGACTGTTCAGGAAAGAATCAGCAAAGGTGATCAGCAAGCCGAGATAGTCTACAGGGCCATGGCGTTTCAGATCGCCAAATGGATAGGCAAGATGGCCGCTGCGCTGAAGGGAGAGGTCGATGCCATCGTGCTCACTGGGGGCATCGCTTACGATCAAAGGTACATGGTGCCGTGGCTGAAAGAGTATGTTTCTTTCATAGCACCTGTTCTGGTGTATCCCGGTGGTGACGAGGAAAGGGCGTTGGCACTCGGTGTTTTGAGAGTGCTCAAGGGCGAGGAAAAAAGCAAAAGCTACAAGGAAGAGGCGGAGAAATGGCAAAGAACAAAGTCTTCTTAGGTCTTTACGGATCTGGAAAAACCGAGATCGCGATGAATTTTGCCATAAAAAGTAAGGTCAACGGCATGCGGGTTGCCATCGCCGATGTCGATGTGACCGCGAGTTACTTCAGGGTTCGAGAATTCAAAGACATGCTCGAGAAGAAGGGGATCCGAGTCTTGACTCCCGCTGAACAGTTTATGAGGGCTGATCTTCCGTTGATCGATGCGAGCGTGATGGGTTATCTTCAGAATCCAGATTATTTGGTCGTGCTCGATGTCGGTGGCGATGAGAAGGGTAGTATCGTGCTTGGATCGTTGAAGGAGCATCTCTCGGATGCTGACGTCTACTTCGTCGTGAACGTTCGAAGACCATTCTGCGAGACGGCAGAAAAGATTTGTGGGCATATTGAGAGAATCCAGCGTGCCGCATCGATCAGCGTGAACTATCTGATAAACAACAGCAACCTCGCGAGTCAAACCACGGTTGATGTGGTCAGAGAAGGTGAAGAGATCGTCAAAGAGGTTTCCAAGATGATGTCTATTCCTGTTGCGTTCAACGTCGTCGCGGAGCCTTTGGATTACAGAGGTGAGTTCGAGACGTTCAGAATAAAGAGGTATCTGATCGGAAAGGAGGAACCGTTTTGAAGAAAGCTTACATCGAGATAGACGAAGAAAGGTGCAAGGGTTGTGGACTGTGCATAAACGTTTGTCCACAGAGGATCATAAGGTTTTCCGAACGTTTCAACAGCAAAGGTTATCATCCCGCGGAACCGAACGATCCTGAAGGCAAGTGCATTGGTTGTGGTTTTTGTTACATGATGTGCCCGGATGTGTGCATAACCGTCTACAGGCTCACACCCGTGAGAGGTGAAACACAATGAAGAAGATCATGATGAAAGGTACAGAAGCGATTGGTGAAGCTGCCATCATGGCAGGCTGCAGGAATTTCTTTGGCTATCCCATCACGCCCCAGAACGAACTGACGGAGTACATGGCCAGGCGCTTGCCCGAGGTGGGAGGTTGTTTCCTGCAGGCTGAGAGCGAGGTCGCAGCAGTGAACATGATCTACGGTGCGGCGAGCGTCGGAAAGCGTGCGATGACTTCGACTTCTTCTCCCGGTTTCAGTCTCATGCAAGAAGGAATCTCTTACATAGCGTGTGCGCAGCTCCCAGCAGTGTTTGTAAACATCGTCCGCGGTGGACCGGGCCTTGGAGACATTCAGCCTTCTCAAGGAGACTACTTTCAAGCGACCAAAGGTGGAGGTCACGGTGATTACAGATTGATCGTCTTGGCACCTTCCACGGTTCAAGAGGCAGTGACTCTCACCGAACTTGCGTTCGAGTTGGCTGACAAGTACAGAAACCCCGCGCTGGTACTTGCAGATGGCTTACTCGGTCAGATGATGGAACCGGTGGAGATCGAAGAAAAACAGGTCAGTTACGACAACAGCAGCTGGGCACTCACAGGTGCAAAGGACAGGCCACCGAGAAAGGTGACGTCTTTCAACATAGACCCTTACGAGCTTGAAAAGATGAATCTTCAACTTCAGGAAAAGTACAGAAAGATGGAGCAGGAAGAGCCAAGGTGGGAGGAGTTCCAGACCGAGGACGCCGAAATACTTCTTGCCGCATATGGAACCGTGGGAAGAATATGCAAGAGTGTGGTGAAGATGGCGCGAGAGGCCGGTTTGAAGGTTGGTTTGTTCAGACCCATAACCTTGTACCCGTATCCTTACAAGCCTCTCGAAGAGCTTGCGAAGCGCGTCTCTCTGATCCTCACCGTTGAAATGAGTTCGGGCCAGATGCTCGAAGATGTGAAACTCGCGGCGTTGAGATTGACCCGCATAGAGTTTTACGGCCGCATGGCCGGAGTCGTTCCAACACCTGGAGAGATTCTCGACCACTTGATGCAACTCGTTGGGAGGCGCTGACGATGGAATACAAAGTTGCTTACAAAATGCCTGAGTCGTTGAGTAAGAAGCAGTTTTCGTACTGTCCGGGCTGTCACCACGGCATCGTGCACAGGCTCATCGCAGAGGTTATTGACGAGCTCGGAATAAGGGAGAAGACCATAATCGTTGCTCCGGTTGGTTGTTCTGTTTTCGCTTACGAATTTTTTGAATTGGATGGCACTGTGGCTGCACATGGAAGGGCACTCGCCGTGGCGACAGGCATGAAGAGGGCAAGACCTGATCTGGTGGTTTTCACCTATCAAGGCGATGGAGACCTCGCAGCCATAGGTACCGCCGAAACGATCCATGCGGCGAACCGTGGAGAGAGAGTGACAACGATCTTCATCAACAACGCCATATACGGTATGACGGGAGGCCAGATGGCACCGACGACCCTCCTGGGCATGAAGACGACGACGTCTCCTTACGGTCGGACTCCCGAGCGCGAAGGTTATCCCATACACGTGTGCGAAGTTTTGAAAGAACTGAGGGGTGTTGCTTACCTGGCACGTACGAAGGTGAACACACCGAAAGATGTGATCAACACGAAGAAACACATCAAGAAAGCATTTCTCGCGCAGCTGAAAGACATCGGTTTCGGTTTGGTTGAGGTGCTCTCCACGTGTCCAACGAACTGGGGTATGGATCCGCTCAAAGCGGGTCGATGGGTCGACGAGCACATGGTGAAAGAGTATCCCTTGGGAGTGTTCATCGACAAGGTCGGTGAAGAGAAATGACGTTGAGCTTCGTACTTGCTGGCTTCGGTGGACAAGGCGTCATGTTGATGGGTCAGATCTTGGCTCAGGCTGGAATGCAGGAAGGCAAGAACGTGACTTGGTTTCCTTCCTATGGTCCGGAGATGCGCGGTGGCACGGCGAACTGCACGGTGGTCATAAGCGATGAACCCGTGGCGTCACCGATCGTCGACACTCCAGACGTCGTCGTTGCCATGAACATACCTTCACTTTTGAAGTTCGAACCCAGGTTGAAGAGGAGTGGCTTTCTTTTTCTGAACTCTTCTGTGATCGATCGAAAGGCAACTCGAAGCGATATCAGAGTCGTCGAAGTACCTGCAAACGAGATCGCAGATAAGATTGGTAACCTCAGGGTTGCCAACATGGTGATGCTCGGTGCGATCATCGCTGTGACGAATTGCGTGAGAAAAGATTCTATCGTGTCTGCTTTGCAGTACAAGCTCGGTGAGAAAGGTTCCTCCCTTTTGGAACTCAACATCGAGGCCATAGAGGCAGGCATCAGACACGTAGGCGGATGAGATAGACCCACCCATTGGCCGGGGCGAAAGCTCCGGCGTTTTTTGTTTCACAGCCCTCAATTGAGAAGACTGTGGCGTCCACGAAAAATCGCATATTTGTCACGACGAAAAGAGCTCCACGTTTCATCAACTCATTCTCATTGAACGAAAGGCCGGACACACGCCCGGCCCTTCATCTTCTCTGCAGTTCCATGTTAAGGAACAGAGATGCTATCGCAACTCTCAACGTTTGCATCTGAATCGTAGACCCAGCCATCCTTCACCACGTTCGTTACGCAGAAAGTGAACGTAGTTCCAGACGATGGACTCCGCACGCGGGCTGAAGTGAAGGTCACTTTACCGTTGCTGTCCGTTGTACCGGAGACGTCACCGGTGGTAGCGCCGCCCCATTTTCCGTACACGGTGGCACCTTCCACAGGCTGATTATCGCTTGAAACGATAGTGACAGTGGCACGCGCCCTCACCCAAGATCCTTGGTAAGCCAGCGACATCGTGATATCACCTACGTGCATCGTGCGAGGTTCAGGTTCTGGGGAAGGTGCACTGCCCACCGCGAGATCGGCACGCACCAAGCCATATCCGTAGTACGGATCGCGACCTGATGGTCCCAAGTCTTCGGCAGTTTCCATTAAGCGTTGACGTACTTGGCTGTTGGACCACGTCGGATTGGCGTACCACACGAGTGCAGCTGCCCCAGCAACGTGCGGGGATGCCATGGATGTTCCACTCATTTCTCCGTAGCCACCGCCCAGAAGTGTGGATTTGATCGCCGAACCGGGTGCAGCCAACTCCACATCCGGCCCGGTGGAAGAATAACTCGCTCGGCTGTCCGTCTTGGTGGTTGCCGCCACTGCGATCACCGACGTGTAACGTGCTGGATAGCCCACGTTATCCCCACGCCCGGCAGGATTCCCACTGTTTCCTGCTGACGCTACATGGAGTATACCTGCGTTGTAAGCAGCATCGAATGCTTCTTTCACGATTGTCCCGGGATCTTGGGAGCTGCCGTAACTGTTGTTTGTGATCTGAACACCGTTTTCTACACACCACTGCAGGGCGGCGATGACGTTGGAAAAGCTACCACTACCTTTGGCATCAAGTACCTTGAGTGCGTACAGTTTCACCTTTGGTGCTACACCCACCACTCCGTATCCATCGCGTGCAGCGGCGATCGTTCCAGCAACGTGGGTGCCGTGTCCTTCATCGTCCATCGGATCGTCATCGTTGTTGACGAAGTCATAGCCACCAGCGTACACACCAAAAAGCTCTGGATGGTTGTAGTCGATGCCGGTGTCGAGTACCGCGACCTTGATACCATCTCCTTCGTTTCCAGCGCTGTGTACGTTTCCCGCACCGATGCGTTTCACACCCCACGTGTTGTCCAGCTCGGATGTGTAATCGAGAACGTGGATCGTAACGTCTGGTTCAACCACGCTTATGCGTGGGTTAGATCGCAACGCGCTGATCGCCGGCTCTGGCACAGTCGCTGCGATCGCCGGAACGATCCAGTAAGTGAATCGCACCTTCCCTCCCAGCGCGCGAACCAGAGCTTCCTCAGCTGGACCTGGAAGCGAGCGGAACTTGATGAGCACTTTCGCTTCTCCGTTCACGAACTCGAATTCACTGAGGTCATTGGTGAAGAGAGATTTCGTCGTCTCGTCCTGGTGATTCGCCAACTGACTACAACCTGCGATGATGAAAGCGAGGACAAGCAAGGTGAACAAACGCCGAATCATCTTCTTGTTCATCCAACCCACCTCCATTCGAACTCGGTCTATGAACCACAAAAAAGAATATTCTAAATCATGCTAAATCTGATGAACTGTCGACATCTCAAAAAGGCTCGTCAGTTACCGTGAACAAGCCTAAAGTTAACCCATTATACTGTTTATATTCTACCACGGTTATGCTCGTCCGGGTTGTTGACCCGACGAACAATGGCAGTCCGCAGCGCACAGTGTCGTCCACATTCAAAAGAAATGCCGAAACGTGGTTTTTCAGACTCTCAGTTCAGGAATTTGAACCTGTAGAATCCCAGAAAGTTGTGGTTGTTTTCCGTGGGCCTCCACGTGGGATCGTAGTTCATCAACTCTTTGAGCCTGACCAACCTCAGTTCTCCAGGACCATCCCCAATCGGGCCTGTGTGGTAAATGAGCCAAGTTTCATCTTTCGTCAGAATCTCACCGACGTAGATCATGAGATGGTAGGGGAACTCGAAATCCTGCGGGTGAAAGAACACCAAGATATCCCCGGCTCGCGCTTTCTTGATGTCCTTCGTTACGAATCTCAAACTGCATTCGACGAGGATCCTCGCCGTGGCAAAGTACGAAAAATCCTTTTCACTTTCAAACTTACCCTTGACGATCCTGAACATTTTCTCACCAACCAGCGGCAAGTTCGGATAATTGTACTTCTGAACGTCCTCGAATACGGGACCCGAGTATTTCGTAAGTCTCAACCACCACTCATCGTGTCTTTTGAGCGCTTCGCGGGCGCAGTAACGGACGAAACCTGAACAATCTCTCTCTTCAACATTCCAGAGCACTGGATCGTTCGCGAGAGCGGAGAGAGCGATCCAGACGAACCAGTTTCTGAATCGCTCACTGTCTTCTCTGTCCAGTTCAAGGCTGTCTGGATAACCGTCCTCATCGTTGTCAAGTGTGCTTGCTTTGATCACGATTGTCTGGAACAGTTTTCTTTTGAAAATACCTCGGCTTTCGAAGATCAGCTCGATGTTTTCGCCTGGTTTGGCGTTTTTGATCAAAATGCCTCCATCCATTCTTTCAACGCTCTTGTTGCTCTTGATCTTTGCAAACTTCACGTTCGCTTCCACAAACAAATCTTGTACAGAACCGAGCACGAAATCGTTCGGCTGAATCTCGACATGGAAAGACAAACGATCAACGAGATTCAATATCAGAACGGCGCCTGTAACGATCCACAACCAGAGGAATTTCTTCATAGCTCACCTCCCTCATGAACCACAAGAGGTATTCTTTATGCCGGCCGGAAAGCTTCTGGGGTTTCGCGCCGGTCAGATACAGGATCAAGCCCTCCTGCATCCGGTCGGGAAGATCGAAGTTAAGAGAGACGATGTGGTGAAGTAGCTCATGCAACAGAACATCTTCCAGCACACCCTTGGATCTCAGTACTTCGAACGGTTGGCTCACGATGATTCCTTTCGAGTAGACCGCACCGATCACGTAAGCTCGGCCGGTGAGCTGGTAAAATTCGCTGAGCGTTTCACATTCGACGATCAGGACGTCGAAGTTTGGCTCCACTCCAAGAAGATCGCAGATTCTGACGAGTTCTTCAAGCCTGGTTCTCAGAAAACCACTAACCAAGAACTCATCTGCCCTCCAGAGCCTCACCGTCCAAGCCAACGTGGAGCACAGAAGGATCAGAATGAGCGTAAAGGTCCTGTTTGTACATCGAATACACCCGTGCCGGAAGCAGCTGATAGATTCCATCCGCGGTAACCCTCCATACGTAACTGAACGTGTCGTTCCAACAGTATGTGGCGAAGAAAGCTATCCTGTCCATGTGGAGTTCCCTGGCAGAGTACCAGAGGTCCCACCGTTTGTACCAGCCATAGTCGAACTTTTCGTAATATTCCTCCAAGTTCTTCTCACGGTAGTTGGTGAGTAGCTGAGCGCAGGATGCGAAGAAGTCTTCGACCACAAGGTACTGACCATCACACTCACTCACCTTCAAGATCGTCTTCGCAATGTCGCCTGATCGAAGTTTCACAGGTTCAGGTTTGAAGGTGACGCGGAACGTTGCATTCTCGAGTTCTGAGTCGTTTCCTGAAAATTTGATTCCACTTGCCAGAAGGTTCTCTCCATCCCAGTGATAGATGTTCCGCGCAGTGAAAGGAAGCGCAATGAATTTTCCATCCTTCAACCAGTACGTTTTGTCGCGTGCTTTCAGGAGAATTTCCCGCTCGGTGCAGGTTATCTCTTCGACATCGTCTGGAATGGTTGTGAAGGGAGCCTCGTTCAGCCAAAGTGTGTTTTCTTTCAAGATCAAAACGTTCGGACCGAGCAACGCGATGTCTCTCACGCCTTGGTGAATAACGATCCTTTTGCTTCCCGTATCGCATACCAGAGCAGCGTTGCCTTCAAGTTTTACGACGATCAGTCCCGAGCCTGCGGTGAGCTTTTCGAAATTGTAGTTCACATCGAACAGCGTGAGAAAGTTGTCAATCACTGAGAATCTGACTTTGTTGTACTCGAAGTTCTTCGCTTTCCGGTACTCATAAGCGTACACACGGAGCATTTCGTCCGTTACTTCAGCCCGCTCAATTTTGACCGGTACCAGATCTGTCCCGAGCGGTATGAACGCATCAACGACTTGTTTGTCTTTTTCCAGATAAAGTTCGTATCTCTTGTAGATTTGCCTCTCTATCTTCAAGCCTTCACTGACCGGTCCGACGGGACGTTCCAGATAAACCACGTGTACCTCGACGAGTCCATCACCTTCGATTTCGAGGAAACCCTTTTCCAACGATATCTCTCCTTCTGTGTTGAGGAAGAATTCTTTGTCGTTGTTTCTGATCGAAATTTGTGGTCTGTCATACGTCGGCAGAGCCTCGAGGAGCGCGAGCACGGAGTAGGAGGTATCCTTCGTCGAGTACCAGAAGTATCCGTCTTTTCTGGCCAGCAGATAGTTGATCAGCTTCGAGATGAGAAAAGAATCTTTTTGCCATTTCAGCAGTGACCTGAGCAGAACGGCAGACAGTTGAACCTCGCTCAGAAAATGATCTTCGGGTTTGATCTTCACATGCGCAAACCTTTCGCTCTCTTCGACCAACTTGAGTGCTTTCTGCAAAGCCTCAGCCGATACCATTGCGCTGAAAATGAGATCCACATCGCTCTGAGGTTCAAAACTTTCGACGTTGAGTCCATACAGTGCGAGAACGTGAACACCATAACCAGACATGTTATTCGAGAGATAGTCTATGCCCCTCCGAACGACGGCATCCGGCACATGGTAACCTGCCTCGATCGCGTGGTACAGCCCTTCCATCACGTAGGCGCTCATCAACGGATGACTTTCATCCGTCTTCCACCAGCCCCATCCTCCATCTGAATGCTGATGATCGTAAAGTCTGAACAAGCCTTTCTGAACGATGTCATCCAGATCTGCAATCTTTAGTCCCATCTTAGTGGCAACGACAGCTGGCAGAAAGCTGCTCATCGTCTGCTCGGTGCACCCGTAAGGATAGTGGATGAGCTTTTGAATGCTCTGATTGAGGACAGGCATGACACTCGTCAGGATCCTCAGCCTCGCTTGAACGTACTCTCCCTCAGGCAATGTGAGCTTTCTCTTTCCATCGATTTTTTCGAGGAAATAGAACTCCCTCTCGAAGGCGAAAGGCTTGACGGGTACGTTCAGGGCAACTGCGTCTGTCAGATTCGATACCGCATAGAAGGTGAGTGTGGAAGGATCCAGAGGTCGAACCGCTCGAACGAGATAAGATTGCGTGAACGAAGAGTTCGGCTGGACGATCGTTTCACCTGCCACACCTTGCATGGCTTTCACCGAGTCGGGCAGTTCAACCCAGTAGTTGGTTTTCAGAAGTTCTTCAGTCTGATTGAAGATCGTTGCGCCGATGCGCACCACGTCGCCTTCTCTGAAGAAGCTGGGCAAATGCGGTCGAACGTAGAAAGGTTTGGTCACGGTCATGGAACCAAAGCCTTGAGAAAAGAGCGAGCGAGAGAATCCGTAGGCCGTGGCTCGAAACGTGGTGATGCTGTCTGGTACTTTGAAACGGATCGTTGCGACGCCTCCTTCGAGCGACAAAGATGGTATCCAGAGCGCCGTGTCCGGGAAGTATTCTCTCACGTTGATCTTCTCCATCACCGCGCTCTTCTTGAAGTCCTCGAAGCTGGTTTCCTTCGATGTCAGCTGTGCAAACATCACTCGTGTCGCCGAGTAAAGCCTCCAGGTGTAAGCGAAATCGTAACTAACGTTGGGATAGTCGTTTTCAGGATACAAGAAATCTTCCAAGCTTGGTGGATCTCGCCTCACCATTGCGTATATGGCTTCATCGACGAGCATCAGACACACGTTGTTCGCGTCGGCCTCGATTCTCACAGTCGCAGTTTCACCCGGTTCGTACCTTTCCTTGTCGAACGTTATCTTCAAAGTGGAAAGGTTCAGTTCCCGCTCAACGGAAACCATCGATTGTTTTTCCACTCGTCTTCCACCCTCGAGCCCCAAAAACACCACGAACAGGTTCCTTTCAGCAAAGTTCTCGGGCACCTTCAAACTGAGGGAAATTTGCTGCGATGCGTCTATCGCCACCGTTTCGTAGATCTTGTCGGCGAGCAGTGCCAGCACACCAGTGATTCGGTACGCAGAGGCCAGGTTTACTCGTATCGTTTGACCCGATTGTACTTTCTTCTGATCCACCAGCAGTGTCAGTTCACTCGGTCTGTAACCCTCAGCAAAGGCGTAGACGTGAAGTTGTTTTTTCACTTTTCCAAACGTGAGTTCGATTCGGTACTCTTTGGCTCTTTCTGGAAGGAAAACGAGCTCAGCTTTTCCATTCACGACCAAGACCTTCTGGATTGTACCCTCCACGTTCACGATCAACGTTCCATCGAGTGGCTCACCAGCCACGTTCGTGATGGCAAGAGGTATCTTCAACTCTTGACCTGGACTGGTCCAGATGTACTCATCTTCCAGCTGGATGTTCACGTCGTCTGCCCAGACGCGAACGGACTTTGTCTCTTCAACCTGACGTTGGCTCTCATCCGTAGCGATGACCTCTATCGTGTAGTAGCCATCAAAACCTTCATCAGTTTTGACTTCGACGGTGAAACTGCCAGTCTCGTCCGTCACTTCGAGCCCCCTGTAAGCTAAGAAGGACTCCTTATAGTATGGCTCTGCGTGGACGTAGTAAGCGACTCGAGCGTTCGGGACGGGCTGATCGTTGAAATAAGTAACGTGGATGGTGAACTTCAGCGTTTGGCCAGAGAAGATCGGTTCTTCTGGAGTGTCGATCGAGATCTTGTATTCGGGTTTTCTGTACTCTTCCACCATGAAAGAGTCGTAGTAGGTTTTGCCTTTGTGAAGGACGTTGATCTCGTACACGCCGACGGACGCAGTGTCTGGAAGTTTGAACTCGTCGAAGAAACCTCCGAGCTCATCGGTGGTGAGGTCCTCTGTGTACACATCGTTGTCCTTCGGATCTTTGACGATCACTTTCACCGAGCTCGCACCGCATGCTTCGTAGAGATTGTCGCGTTTGCTGAACAGCTGGCCTCGAAACTTGACCACATCGTTCGGTTTGTATATGGGACGATCCGTGATCAGAAACAGTTTTTCATCGGCGTATTCCTTCTTGTAGGGGAAGTAGATCTCACCGAAGATTGATGTGTTTTCTTTCTTGACGTAGAAGAAATCGCATGCATTTTCACATATCGCTATTCCGTTGGTATCGGTCTTCGTCTTCAAGACGAGTTTCGAATCATTGTAGAAGTTCACCTCCGCGTTGCTGACAAATCCACCGTCTTTGTTCATCACGCACAGGATAGTTCTCTCACCGTCACTGAAATGGATCGCCTCCATGTCCGTGACGAGAAGGAACGTTTCGTCCAGCAAAGTCTTACCTCCCTTTTCATCACGGCCTGTCAGAGTGGCGTAGTACGTTCCTAACCTTTCGAACTTCAATGAGAACGTTTCCCAGTCCTTCACTGGTGTGAACCTTCTCCTCAGGACAACTCTACCGAGTACTTGCTCGAGATCCGTCTGTCCGTGAAGCAGTTTCGAAAGCAGAGCCTCGTCATTCCTGACTTCCCAGATTGTGAGCTCCACACTGCTGAGGTCTTTTCCATAGACGACAAACCCCAAATCCTGTCCCTTCGTCAACAACCCGGCTTGGCTGAAATACGCATAGTTCGCCACACTGAGTATCGAGAGCAGAACCAAAAGGCTCACGAGGATCTTTTCCCTCATGTTTCATCCCACCTTTCCAATCTTTCGAAATTCATCCTGTGGTCGTAGCCAAACCTCAAAAGCATCATAGGAGTGAATCCAGTCTTCGCCCATTCTTCAGCGATGCGTTTGATCAGTTCCATTTTCCCAAACACTTCCCAGCCACCTTTCCAACGTGCAAAACCTTCATCTTCGACAAAGTAAATCCAGCCACTTTTCTCACACAGTGACCAGCTGGCCAGGTGAAACACTCCAACGGCTTCGTAGCTGCCAACTGGAATGCTCAAGAACTCTACCGGCGTTGAGAACCTCTTCTCTATTTTCGACAGTCTCTCGAGATTGGTTTCGTTGAGGTTTCCAAGTAATCCCCCAGCCTTTATGAACTTGGTCTCCACAAGGTGTTTTGCCACGATGCTGTCGCTTGTCTTTTCGAACACGAATGCCGGTTGTCTATCGACCGTGTAAACATCGATGGGACCAACAATTCTTCCTCCTATTTTCAGCTGATCTACCCAATGCTGTGAGACCTTGTCCACGGCCACGGTGATCACTATCGCATCGTACGGTGAAAGTTTTTCATAGCCATAGAATCCGTCGCCGTTCACGAAGATAACGTTTTCAATGCCCAACTTCGAAGCCACCTCAACGCTCCTCTTGAAGAACCTTTGGTTGGATTCGATTCCGACGACGAGACCATCCTCTCCGACGACATGGGCCATGACGCAGGCGTTGTAGCCTGTACCCGAGCCGATCTCCAAAACCTTCATGCCCTCTCTCAAGCCGACCACGCTCATGAAAAGGGCCATGAGCGAAGGCTGACTCGAGGTAGAGTAACTGTTTCCGTCCTTCGCCGTTACGATCACGTTGTCGCTGTAAACAACGTCCAGATCGTAGTGAAACTCGCTGAAGACCTCTCTGGGTACTTTAAGAAACGCGTTGAGAATCCTCTCGTCGAAATCACCGGCAAGCGAGATCTGTCTGACCAGCCATTCCTGCCAGGATCGGGTCATGTTCTACCCTCTCTGGATGAAAGTTCTGTTAAATACATTTTACCACCGAACGGGACACACGTTTCGTCAAATTGGGACCAAACTTCTCAGTAGATTCTAAATGGGTTGACCCGCACCGAGGAATGTGATATAATTCACTTGGAACCTTCTGAGGTGGAGGAGGAATCTGACACCGAGGAAGGGAGGTGAAGCAGCATCCAATTTGCCCCCTTCCTCGGCGAGAGGAAGGGGGTTTTCATTTTGGAGAGGTTCTACATCGTGAACATCATCGTGGAGGACAGGCAGAGTGCGTACAAACAGGTGAACGAGCTTCTGCACGATTTTGCGGACGTGATAAAACTCAGAATCGGCTATCCCGTACCTGACGAGAACATGGCGATCATACTCTTGATCGTGAAAACCAGTAACGATGTGATCGGAAGCCTGAGCGGGAAACTCGGCCAGGTGAAGAGTGTCAAGGTGAAGACGATGCCTTTGAAGTGAGGTGAGACTGTGTTGACGTTACTGAGGAGGATCGAAAGTATCGAGGACCGAGAGAGTTTCATCCCGCATGGCGAGATAGAACAACTGTTGAATGAGACGAAGAATCCTGACACAGAACTGATACGAGAAATCGTTGAGAAATCGTTGCAAAAGGAACGACTCACACCCAAAGAGACAGCCACGCTCTTGAACGCAGAAAAGCCAGAGCAGATCGAACTCATATTTCAAGCGGCGAGAAAGTTGAAAGAGGAGATCTACGGCAACAGGATCGTTCTCTTCGCACCGCTTTACATTGGGAATCAGTGCATCAACAACTGTTCGTACTGCGGTTTCAGGGCCGAGAACACGCAGGTGATCAGAAAGACATTGAGCGAAGAAGAGCTCGAAGCAGAACTTCACGCGCTCACCTCAAAGGGCCACAAGAGGCTGATCGTTGTCTTTGGAGAACATCCCATGTATTCACCGACCTTCATAGCCAAGACGATCGAGAAGATATACAGTTACAAGAATGGACATGGTGAGATAAGGCGTGTGAACGTGAACGCCGCACCTCAGACGATTGAAGGTTACAGGATCATAAAGCAGGTGGGTATAGGCACCTTCCAGATCTTCCAAGAGACTTATCATCTGCCCACCTACAAGAAGTACCATCTGAAAGGTCCGAAGGCTTCCTATATGTACAGGCTCTTTGGTCTGGACAGAGCCATGCTTGCCGGTATAGACGATGTGGGTATAGGTGCTCTTTTCGGACTCTACGATTGGAAATTCGAAGTGATGGGGCTCATGTACCACACAAAACATTTAGAAGAAAGGTTCGGCGTAGGACCACACACCATCTCCTTTCCGAGGATCGAGCCAGCAGTGAACACACCTCTCGCCCAGAGGCCACCCAAACCCGTGAGCGATGAAGAATTCAAACGTTTGATAGCGATCATAAGGCTGTCCGTTCCCTACACCGGCATGATTCTGACCGCCAGAGAAAGCCCTGACATAAGACGAGAAGGTCTGAGGCTCGGGGTATCTCAGATAGATGCCGGTTCGAGCATAGGTGTTGGTTCCTATTCGAATCAGGATCCAGAAACGATCAAAAAGAGCCAGTTCATCTTGGGTGACACCAGATCTCTGGACGAGGTGATGAGAGAGCTCGCTCAAAACGGTTACATACCGTCCTTCTGTACAGCGTGTTACAGGGCCGGCAGAACGGGTCAACACTTCATGGAGTTCGCGATACCAGGTTTCGTGAAGGAGTTCTGCACACCGAATGCCTTGTTGACGTTCAAAGAGTATCTGATCGATTACGCTTCGGAGGAGACAAAAAGGATAGGGGAAAGGCTCATCGAAAGCGAACTCAAGAAGATGCCGGAGGAAAGAAGAAAGGTTGTGGAAAAGCTTTTGCAAAAACTGGAGGCGGGAGAAAGGGATGTCAGACTGTGAAAAACTTCTGGAGAAGATCGCGGAACGTTTCGGGTGCAAAGTCTGGGTGTGTGAGAAGATTGGAAAAAGGATCTCTCACATTCCAGGCCTGAAAGCAGGAGAGGAAAGGTTTCTTCCACCGATGGTGGGGTTTGAAGATGAAAAGTACGTCGTGTTCGTTCAGGCAGACGAAATGAGCGATCAACTCAAAGACATGTGTGAGAAGGTGATCGAGTGTGTACGGAGTGATCGAAAAGATCGTACACCACCCCGAAAAGGTGACTCTTGAAGAGATCGCTTGGATACTGGCAAACGACGAGCTGAATGAGCAACTTTTCGCAGTTGCCGACGAAGTCAGACGAAAATATTTGGGCAAAGAGGTATATCTTCGTGGCATCATAGAGTTTTCCAATTACTGCAGGAACGATTGTTTGTACTGTGGCATCAGATCGTCCAACAAGAACGTCAAACGTTATAGAATGAGCGTCGAGGAGATCGTCGAACGTGCGAGGCTTATTGCGCAGATGGGTATAAAAACCGTGGTGCTCCAGTCCGGGGAGGATCCTTATTACACGAGAGAAATGATCGGTGAAATGGTAACGAGGATCAAGAAATTCAACGTCGCGATAACGCTTTCCATTGGAGAAAGAGAGTTCGATGAGTATGCGTACTGGAAAGAACTTGGAGCAGATCGCTACCTGATGCGCCACGAGACGGCGGACGAAGAGCTCTACAGAAAACTGCATCCAAACGATTCTTTTGAGAACCGCAAGGCACACTTGCTGAAACTCAAGCAGCTCGGCTACGAAACTGGCGCAGGTTCCATGGTGGGACTTCCCGGTCAGGACGATTTCTCCTTAGCGAAAGACGTTTTGTTTGTGTACCAGCTCGATGCGGACATGGTGGGTATCGGTCCGTTCATACCCCATCCTGACACACCTTTGGCCGAATGTAAAGCGGGCGAACTGACGAAAACGCTCAAACTCATTGCACTCACGAGACTGTTCTTACCGGATGCAAACATTCCTGCCACCACGGCGCTGGGAACCATCCACCCCTTCGGTAGGCAACTCGCACTGAAGTGTGGTGCGAACGTGATCATGCCGAACTTCACTCCCTCACCCTACCGGGCACAGTATGCACTCTATCCCAACAAGATATGCATCTTCGAGAACGATGTCGCGTGTGGCGAGTGCACGAAAAACTTAGTCAGATCAGTTGGTTACGAGGTCAGCGAAGATTTTGGATACAGGAGGAAGGCTCATGAACGTACCTCATGCAGGCTTTAGGAAATACATAGCGATCGTTGGTAGGAGGAACGTTGGGAAATCGTCTTTGATCAACGCGATCGTTGGTCAAGACGTGGCGATCGTCAGCGATGTTCCAGGAACAACCACAGATCCCGTTTACAAAACTCTCGAGTTGCACCCTTTGGGTCCGGTGACGCTCATCGACACACCGGGTCTGGACGACGAAGGTTTTCTCGGTGAAAAGAGAGTTGAAAGGGCCAAGAGAAGCCTGTACCGCGCGGACGCCGCCATTCTCGTTGTTGACGATGTGCCAACCGAACATGAACGTTTCGCCGTAAATCTGCTGAGGCAACTCGAGATACCATTCATCATCGCCATCAACAAATTGGATCTGAAGAACAATTTAAGAGACGCATACATTGATTTTGGTGTGCCGATCGTCGAAGTCTCTGCCAAAACGAAAACGAACATAGAAACTCTCATCAAAACCGTTTGCGATATCTTGCCGGAGGAAGAGCCCAGACCAATGCTCGCTCACCTCATCGGCGAATACAGAACAGTCGTGCTTGTAGTGCCCATAGACACCGCTGCACCGAAAGGAAGACTCATCATGCCGCAGGTTGAAGCGATAAGGGAAACGATCGATCATGCCGCGACGGCAGTGGTTACAAGGGACACGGAGCTTGCGCAAACTCTGGAAAAAGTGAACTTCAAAGTCGATCTGGTGGTGACCGACTCACAGGCGATAATGAGGGTTGAAAAGATCGTGCCAAAGCAGATCCCACTGACCACGTTTTCAATTCTCGAATCCGCAAGCAAAGGCGATGTGAAGCAGTTTTTGGAAGGAATCGATGCCCTCAAGAATCTGAAAGACGGTGACACGGTGGCCGTCGTTGAGGCGTGCTCACACGTTCCGACGTGCGACGACATAGGTAGAGTCAAGATCCCCCGTTGGATCTCCGAAAAGGTCAAGCTCGAGCTTGAATACAGGTTTTTCGCTGGCAAGGAATTTCCAGAGGTCGAGCAACTTTCAAACTGCAAGCTGATGATACATTGTGGTGGGTGTGTGCTGAACAGAACAGCATTCATGAGACGTATGAGGCTGGCAAAGAGACTGAACATTCCTGTCGTGAACTACGGCATGCTCATATCCCACCTTCACGGCGTGCTGGAGAGAGTCGTAGAACCAATCCTCAAGAAGCAAGGATAGTTTCGATCTGTCTCATCACATCTTCGCTGAGTTTCTCTTTCACCTCTACAGCCTTGATATTTTCTTCGAACTGCTCCAGTTTCGAAACACCGAGTATGACGCTCGAAACGTTCTTGTTCTTCAAAATCCACGCGATCGAAAGCTGCGCGAGTGTACAATCCAACTCTTTCGCAAGGTCTCTGAGTTTCAACAGTTTCGAGAAAGTCTTTTCACTGAGAAGTCCAGTTTCCTCGAACCTCTTCCTCAAAAATTCGTACCTTGCGAGTCGTGAATCAGTCGGTATGCCCTCAAGATACTTGCCGCTCAGCAGTCCAGACGCAAGGGGACTGAACGTCGTCAGGCCCATGCCATATTTTTCGTACAGGGGTGCGTACTCTTTCTCCACTCTCTCCCTCACGAGCAAGTTGTACTGAGGTTGTTCCACGATGGGGGGAATACAGTTCAGCTTTTTTGCGGTTTCATGTGCCTCTTCTATCTGCTGGGCACTCCATTCGGATGTTCCCCAGTACAGAGCCAGTCCACTTCTCAGTATCTGATCCATCGTCCAGACGATCTCTTCCATGGGCACCTCTGGATCTGGCCTGTGGCAGTAGAGTATATCTACGTAGTCCATTTGCAATCTCTTGAGTGAGGCCCACGTGCCCTCCAGTAGATGCTTCCTGGAAAGTCCGCGATCGTTCGGCCCGTTTCCACCCCAAAAGATTTTCGTGGACACGACAAGGTCAGATCTTCTGAAATCCTTCAATATTTCACCGAGCATGGCTTCAGCAATTCCACCCGCATAAGCCTCAGCGGTGTCGAAGAAGTTGATGCCGGCATCGAAGGCTTTTTTCACCAGTATCTTTGCAGAGTCCAGATCGAGCTGATTTCCAAAGGTGATCCAGCTTCCAAGAGAAAGTTCGCTGATTTTGATGCCCCATTTTCCAACCTTTCTGTATTCCATGTGAAAAACCTCCTTCAACTGGCAATCGGTTCAAAACAATTATACAATATCTAATTGTAGAATCTAAACGTGCTGGAGGTGGAGACTTGTCAGACATCGTGTATTGGTTGGTTGTTCTATGTACGGTCGGCACGGTCACATTCGCGTGGGGAGTTTTCCTCAACCAAGTGTTGCACAAACGAACGAAGTTGGACGAAGAGTACGAAAAGTTTGAAGAGCGGATCCTCGAGTTGATGGGCCAGTTCCGTCACATGTCCGCTGTAAGGTTACAGATGCTCGATCGGAAAGTAGAAGAACTGAGAAAACTCATCAAACAGGCCAATTCGCTGTACAGTCAACTGTGCGTTCGTGAAACAGAGCTGATGAACTCTTTCGGCAATGTTGATCAAGAGCGAGTCGAAAACCCAGTTGAAACGAAACAGCCACACAAGGAACCCGAACCTGTGAAAGAAGTCAGACGGGTCGAGAACAGCCAGGAAGATTCAGACCTTTCTATCGAGCGAAAAATCTTGCTCATGTATCAGGAAGGTAAGGACGAGCATCAAATCGCGAAGGAACTGAACATGGGGGTAGGCGAGGTCAATCTCGTTCTTTCGCTTTTCCGTTTCCGGAGTGATTCATACCAATGACCTTGAGGAAAGCATCAACAACTCTCGGATCAAGGACCGTTCCGCTCATCTGCTCGATCATTTCGATGGCCTCTTCTTTGCTGTAAGCCTTTCGGTAGGGCCTATCGCTGGTCAGGGCCTCATAGATGTCCGCTATTGCTATGATCCTTGAAGGCAGAGGAATCTGTTCACCCGAAAGACCGTCCGGATAACCCAGTCCATCCCACCGTTCGTGATGATGCCGAACCCACTTAGCCTCTTCGCGCAAGCCTTTGACGCTCTTGAGCAACTGTTCCGATTTCGTTGGGTGAGTCTTGATGACTTCAAACTCGGAATCTGACAATTTTTCAGGTTTTCCGAGGATGTAATCGGGAATACCTATCTTGCCCACATCGTGTAGCGTGCACGCCATCTTTATCCTCTCACAGAGCTTCTCGCTCAAGCCCAGAGCTTTGGCTATTCTGTAAGCCAGTTCCGCGGCCCGCTCGCTGTGACCACTCGTGTAAGAATCTCTCATCTCGAGGCTTTTTGCCATGAGCTTGAGCTTGTCCAGCTTGGACTGCTCATACTCGTTTCTGAACATGTTTCCAACTTGTATCGCGGTGAGTATGGCAAACACTAATGGGATCGCTGAGATACCGACCAATTCGTACAACAGGTAAGAGATGGCTGCGAGGGGGAGCATGAGCGAAGCGCTCAAGAGCGGACTTTTCGCTGCGAGTTTCAAACTGTTCGAGATACCGACGTTCCCACTGAAGTATACGCCAAAGGTGAACTGAACAACATTGAGGAGCATGTAAACTACCCCGGTCAGCAACACGAGCCACATGTTCGTTATCAAGTTTTCAGTCTTCAACGTTTCGTAGGTCACCAGTGCAACGAACGTGCTCAGACCTATCTGAGAAACGTTGAAAAGATAGCTCGTCAGCCGTTTGCTCTTCACAAGAAACAATCCTGCGAAGATCACTGAGGCTGTGGCTATCAGCATGGCTGAAGCGTTTTCAAGAACGACCGCTGCTAAAACGTTGATCAACATACCGCCAGTGATCCTCACCTGGGATTTCACGTTAGTGTTTATCCAAAAACCCATCGCTTCTGAGGCGAGCCCAAAGGCGAGGAACAACAGGAAGGTCCAACCGAACTGCGCAGGACGGTTCACATAAAGGACCGTAATCGAGAGAACATAGAGCGCGAACAGCGACGTCGAATAATACAGAAAAGCCTTCTTCACACCATCAACTCCGCTTGTTCCTGCCGGGGAGCCTCTCAAATCTTCACCAGAGCTCGATGTTACCAACCGCAGAGATCAACATCGCCAAGAAGCTTCCTGCGATGAGCAGAATTCTCCACAGTTTCTTCATGGCCATCCCCCCTCACCCAGTCTTTTTTGACCGGCTCCGCTTTCCCTCCGCTGAGGGGACAGCCCCGGCAGGAATTTTCATTCCAAAGCCTGTGCTAACCTGTTGACGATCTCTTTAACCCCTCTTCTTGTCAACGCAGAATAAGGAATCACTTCGCTGCCAAACTCGTCTGAAAAGTATTGTACCACTTTTTTCAATTGAGCTTCACTCAACTTATCTGTCTTACTCAGAACGATGAGCAGATTCAAACCATAGTACTCACAGTATTCTACGAAAATCTTATCACTTTCCTGAGCCGTGAGTCTACTGTCAACGAGCAAAACGCTGAGCTTGATCTCGTCCTTTCTGAGCGAGAAGTAATTCTCGATCAGTTTCTTCCATTGCTGTCTTTCCGCCTTTGAGACTGCCGCGTAACCGTATCCGGGCAGGTCCACGAAGTAATATCGTTCGTTGACCAAATAAAAATTGATCGTTCTGGTTTTGCCAGGAGTCTTACTCACCTTGGCGAGCTTCTGGTTGAAAAGGATGTTCAGAAGCGTCGATTTTCCAACGTTCGACCTTCCGGCGAAACACACCTCGCCCTCGAGCGGCTGCGGAAACTGTTCAACGCTGCGAGCTGCAATCAAAAATCTTGCCGATCTCACAAGCACGAATCTCTCACCGCCTGCTCGATGTTGTCTATGAGTATTATCTCAACGTTCCTCAAAACTCCCTTCGGAAGCTTCACCAAATCTTTCTCGTTCGACTTTGGGAGTAACACGCGTTGGATGTTGTGCCTGTGCGCTGCCAGTATTTTTTCTTTCACACCTCCGACTCCCAGAACTTTTCCCCTGAGAGTGATCTCTCCCGTCATTGCAGTATCGCTTCTCACCTTTTTCCTGAGCACACTCGAGATGATTGCGACACTCATCGTCACCCCGGCCGAAGGACCATCCTTCGGTACCGCACCTTCGGGAACGTTTATATGAATGTCGCTGTTTTCGAAGATGTCTTTTGCGTCCGGTCCACAGAAGGCTCTCGCAACGCTCAGTGCGATCCTGGCGGATTCCTTCATCGTTTCTCCGAGTCTTCCAGTGAGTATGAGATTTCCTTTCCCTGGCATCAAAGCGCACTCGACCAGCACGAGTGCACCTCCGTACTCGGTCCAAGCAAGACCTTGAACGGCACCAACCTCCGGTTCTGAGAGAGCGTGAAGATCCATGTTTCTTTCCGGACCGAGTATCTTGCTCAGGCCGCGCACGTTCACAACGAATCTGTCTCGCCCCTGTTCCAGGCCCAACACCGCCGTCCTGACCACTTTTTCCAGATTTCTTGTGAGCTGCCTCACACCAGCTTCTCTTGTGTAGGAACGGATGATCTTCATTATCGCTGCATCGCTCATCTTGAATACTTTCTCATCGACGTTGTGCTCCGAAAGAATCTTCGGAAGGATGTAATTTTTCCCTATCACGAACTTCTCCTGCTCGGTGTAGCTCTCGATCTCTATGATTTCCATCCTGTCCAGGAGTGCAGGTGGTATCGTGTATGTCATATTCGCCGTGGTGATGAAGAGAACCTGTGACAGGTCGAAGGGCAACTCGATGTAGTGATCGACGAACTCTTTGTTCTGCTCTGGGTCGAGGATTTCCAAGAGCGCGGCTGCGGGATCGCCCTGAAAGCTCACCGCAAGTTTATCTATCTCGTCGAGCAGCATCACGGGGTTCTTACACTGTGCAGACCTGATGAGTTGAATGATTCGACCTGGCATGGCACCAACATAGGTGCGTCTGTGGCCCTTGATCTCGGCTTCGTCTCTCAAACCTCCGAGCGACATTCTCACGAACTTTCTGTTCAAAGCCTGTGCCACTGCACGGCCCAGCGAAGTTTTACCGACACCGGGTGGGCCGACCAGACACAGTATGGGAGCTTTCGCGTTCTTGCTTCTCTTTCTCACAGCGAGGAACTCGAGGATCCTCTGTTTCGGCTCGGTTAATCCAAAATGACTCTCCTCGAGCACCCGTTGGGCGTAACGAAAATCGTCGTTCTCTTGCACCACAGTCTCCCAGGGCAGGTTCAAGATCCAGTCCAAATAGGATCTCACGACCGTTGCTTCGGCAGAATACGGTGACATTCTTTCCAGCCTTTGAATCTCCAGAAGAGCCTTCTGATGAACGTGATCTGGAAGCTTGAGGGAGGCGAGTTTCTGTCTCAACTGTGTTGCCTCGCTGTCCTTTTCGCCGAGCTCTTCGCTGATCGCTCTGAGCTTTTCTCTCAAAAAGAATTCTTTCTGTGTTTCCTCTATACGTTTTCTGACCTTGCTATCGAGCTGGTGTTCGATTTCGAGCAGTTCGTTCTCTCTTATCAAGATTTCCAGAATCTTTTCCAGTCTCTTAGTGGGGTGAATCTCTTCCAGCAAGAGTTGTTTCTCGTCGTTGGAGATCGTTAGTAGCGAAGCAACGAGGTCTGAGAGTTTGTCCGCATCGTCCACGCGAAGTATGCCCTCGATCATCTCAGGGGAGTATCTCTGAGTGTAGCGAGCGTACTTCAGGAAATTGTCACGAACGCTCCTGATCAATGCTTCAATCTTTTTGCTCTTCCTGTATTTGCTCCTCCGCAGTTCTATCTCCACCAGGAGTGGCTGTTCCTGAGCGATGTTCTTTACGCGTGCGCGTACCTTTCCCTCAAGCAAGACTCTGAAACTTCCATCGGGCAGATGCACAGCCTGAAGTACAGTGCACACGGTGGCGGTGTTCGACAACGTGGCTTGAATTTCCATCGAAGCGTCCTTCTGGTAAGCGACGAGGACGTATTTGTTGTACGATTCAATCGAGGCTTCAAGTGCGCTCAGCATTTCTTCAGACGTCACATGCACGGGTACGACGGTCTGTGGAAAAACTACCGGCCCGCCAATGAGCCTGACGAACGGCACGATCTTCGGTATGGATTTCTCACCAGTGGTTTCCTTGGCCAGTCTTTCGAGTTTCTCAAACTTGCGCAACTTCTGACCACCTCTTTGATAGTTCTGCCAACAAGCTTTCGTTTTGTGCCTCTACTGAAACGATCCTTCCATTCTCACAGAAATCGAAAGTGATCTTGATCTCTTCACCACTCCAAAACGTATCGATCCTGTCTGCCCATTCGACGAAAACAATCCCGTCTCTTTTCTCCAAGATCTCCTCCAGCTCCATCAGCACTTCGACATCTCTGTCTATCCTGTACAGATCGATGTGATAGACCCTCACCCTCCCTTCGTAAACGTTCACGAGGGAAAACGTCGGGCTACGCACCTGTGTTGGGTCCAACCCCAACTTCGATGAACAATGCTTGACGAAGCTCGTCTTGCCAGAACCAAGCTCTCCGACGAGCAAGACGACCACACCAGGCTCAAGAAGATCGGCAAAAACTTCCGCCAACTTGGCGAAAGCCTTTTTCTCGAGACAGCCGAAGATTCGCCTCATCTAAGTTTTCGCAACCTTCTCGATTATTTCGAGCACACTCGAGTGAACTTTGCCGTTGCTGAAGAGATACTCCCCGCTCGACAGGTTCGCAGGTTTACCCTGCAGATCACTGACGCATCCACCAGCTTCTGGAACAATCAACAACACGGGTGCCACATCCCAAGGGTTGGCTCGTTTTGCGACGAAGAAGTCGAACCGTCCACACGCTACGTAAGATGCCGCGAGAACAGCACTTCCAACCATGCGCATCCTCCGCACGTGTTTCTCTATGGCGTTTATGAAGTGTCCCGTGAAGCCAACGTAAAAACCAACGTTTCCTATCGATTCTTTGAGTGTGGTTTTCTCTGAGACGCTGATCCTCTCACCATTTTTGTACGCCCCTCCGTTTCTGACGGCATAAAAAGTTTCGTTCAGAACAGGGTCGTGAACGACACCAAGCAAAATGTTGCCACCTTCAGAATACGCTATACCTACTGCGAAAGAAGGCAAACCATGCACGAAGTTCATCGTTCCGTCTATGGGATCGACTATCCAGAGCTTCTGACCCGTCTCAAAGTGATCTTCTTCGGCAAGTACAGCCTCTTTTGGAAAATGTCTTTCGATCTCGCTCAAGATCATCTGCTGAGCGTGTTTGTCGCAGTCACTAACAATATCCTGAAAAGAACTCTTTTCCTTCACGTTCAATGCGTTGCCCCAGTGTTGCAACAGATAGAATCCCACTCTTCGGGCAAGTTTTATCGCGAAATCAAGCCTGTCCAAAAAAACCGCCTCCCACGAAAGAATAAGGGGTCCGTTAGGACCCCGTTGGTGGGTGCGGCAGGGATTGAACCTACGACCTCTTCCTCGTCAAGGAAGCGCTCTCCCACTGAGCTACGCACCCACGCATTTAAATATTACCACAGCGAAGTTGAAGATGCAAGTACCTTTTTCATCAAGACCGTTTTTGCACCACAGTTTAACTGTTGTGAAACCAATCTCGAAGGAAAGACGATGCTATAATCTTATGGAAAACAAAATCATGAGAAGATCATTTTGGAGGTGTGTGTATGAAATCCATTAGAGGAAGAATTTTATTTTGGTTCCTAACAACGACTCTGGTGCTTCTCGCAATTTTGGGTTTGTTTATTTATTTTCAAACGCAGAACACCGTGCTGCCACTCACTCAGGAGCTGGCTTTGCAAGTCGTGGATGGGAACGCTCGCATGGTCTCAGAATGGTTGAGCGGTCGTTCGTTCGAGCTTAAGTCGATCGCGATGGGACTGGAAAGCATGGTGGCGATAAAGATATTGCAGCAAAAAGATGTGGTAGCTGGTACTCTCTACTCGATAGCTCTGCAACTGTCGAGCAAGCTCAAGGAAAGAAAAGATGTGTTCGACACTTATTTCGTGGCGGATTACCGTGAGGGATTGCTTTACGAAACTGACGGAGCGAGCGTGGTCTCCTCGAGTGCGAAGGAAAGGGAGTTCTACAAAAAGATCATCGAAGAAGCGCAGGATTCCTTCATGGGTGAGCTGCGCGTGTCTGAGTTAACGAAACGACCCGTCTTCATCATCGCACACAAGGTCGTCGACTCTTTTGGTGACGTCGTGGGTGTCTTCGGTGCGACGATTCCGTTGGAGAGTTTGTCCAAGATGGTCTCGCGCATCGCGATGGGTGAGGTAGGTTACGGCTGGATAGTGGATGGTACAGGCTTAGTGTTGGCACACCCTGAGCGCTCCATGGTGGGTCAATTCAACGTCTTGAATAGCTCCCAGGCTGGGTACAAGGGATTGGAAGAACTCGCGTCGAAGATGGTGAAGGGTCAGCAGGGTTTTGGAACTATTCTCGCACCTGATGGCAAAAGACTGTTCCTCGCCTTCACACCCATCCCAGCTACACCCAACTGGACGTTGGGATTGGCGATAGCGGAATCGGAACTGTTCGCAAGGGCAAATAGAATGATTTTCATGGTCCTGATAGTTTTGCTGATCATCGTCGGTATGATCGTTCTGGTGTCGTTCATCGTTGGCCAGAGCATATCCAAACCGATCAAATCTTTGGCACAGTCCGTTCAGAAGTTCGGTTCCGGCGATCTCACAGTCGAGTTCTCCGTTAAAGCGAGGGACGAGACTTCACAAATGGCTTCGGCACTCAAGGACATGGCTCAGTCTTTGAGGAGTTCTCTCAATCTCACCAAGAGTTCCGCGTCGGAACTGGATAGATTCTCCAGCATGCTCGAGAGCGTCGCCAAGGAGAGTGAACGACTCGCAACCATGTTGAGTGAGCAGGCGGATCAACTCAACAAGAACGTTCAAAACGTGTCTGCTTCCATGCAACAAGTAGGCTCAGGCGTTGAAGAAGTTGCGGCGAGCGCACAGAACGTTTCGAAATCGGCGCAACAGTTGAGTGAAAGATCAGAGAGAGTTTCCAAAGCTGCAAAAGAAGGCGAGCAAGCCGTCGAGAAAATAGTTCAGATAGTGAATTCCGCAAAGCAGATGGCGAGTTCCACGGTACAAACCGTTGGTAAGCTCGCCGAAGATGCGCAGAACGTCGCAATGGTTGTCGAGACCATAAACGCGATCGCCGAACAGACGAACTTGCTGGCGCTGAACGCAGCGATCGAAGCTGCCAGAGCCGGTGAGGCAGGAAGAGGTTTTGCCGTGGTCGCCGACGAGATAAGAAAGCTCGCAGAACAGAGTAAAGAGGCAACAGGTAACATAGCCAACATACTCAAGAAGATCCAGCAGGGTGCGAAGGAAGCGGACGAGAAAACGAGTGAAACGGCAAAAGTTGTGGACGAAGCCGCGAACCAAGCAACGGCAGTCGGTGGGAAGTTGAAGGACATACTCTCAGAGGTCGAATCGATGGCCAGCATGGTGGAATCGACCGCCGCGAGTGCACAGGAACAGAGTGCGGCGGCCGAGGAAATGGCCAGCGCTGTCGACGGTGCCACGAAGGCGATCGCTGACATAGCGGCGAGGCTCGAAGAGATGGTGAAAGGCGTCAAGAGACAGGCAGAGCTGGTGGTTCAGAATCGTCAGATAGGCGATGAACTCAAGCAGATATCGCACAAACTTCTGGAATCGCTCGAGAAGTTCAAGCTTTGATGATAGAATTCTTGTACGAAAGCGCCGCGACTGCGGCGCTTTTGCATTTTTTCGGTTTGATGATCTTCGCATTGAAATACCAGTTTTTAAGCGATGATTATAGTATAATTCGCATGTGAGAAGAGTTGGGAACTGGGGATTGACCGAATGAGGCAGATCTTCATCAGTGACCTACACATAGGTGATGGTTCGGCAAAAGATGATTTCGAGTTCGACGAGGAACTCATCGATCTACTTGAACACTTCTCAACGCAACCAGACGTCGAGTTGATCATCGTTGGAGACGGGTTGGAACTGCTCGAGAGCCGTGCGGTCAAGGATTTTGGCCTGACATCGTTCGATGTTCTGGTCTCTTCGCTGGATGGAACGGTTCTATCGAACATAGAGAGTAGGCATCCAAGGCTCTTTGAAAGCTTCAGAAAGTTTTCAAAACAGCACAGGATCATCTACGTCGTGGGAAACCACGATTACTATGTGCTCGGCAATCAGAGACTGAAAGATGAGCTGCGAAACTTGCTCGGATGCGAGGTGATGCCTTACTATTACAACGAAGACGCTGGGCTTCTCGCAATGCATGGAAACCAGTTCGATCTCATCAACAAGTTTTCGAAGGACGGCGATGGGACCATTGTTCCTCCGCTCGGTGATTACATGACCAGGTACATGATGTTCCACTTCGACGAGTACCTCGAATCTTTGGTTCCAGCCGAGATCCTATCAGACTACGACAACGTCAGGCCAAGCCTCGACGTGTTCCACTGGTTCGAACGGGTGCTGGAAGTTTACGATCTGGGAGTGGACATTCTCGAACTGTGGGTAGGTGCGTTCCTCAAGATGATGCAGACCGCCGAGGCACGCATTTGGATGAAGAAGAATTTCCCGCGCCTGAGGTGTCTTTCGAAGGTTTTTCTGAACAAATGGGGTGGAATAACGCTCGGTTCTCTCTTGGTCAGGGCTGTCATGAAAATTCGAGGAATGCGTCGTAGCGATTATCTCTTCAGAAAAGCGAAGAGGTTGTTCAGGGAAAAAGCTTTGACGGCCGACGAGCTAATAGGTTATACCGATGGGGAACTCCGTTTGCCAGAGTTGAACGTCGTAGTTTTTGGTCACATACACCATCACGCCTTTCGTGTGGTTCCAGTGAAAGGACAGAACAAATTCTACATAAACTGCGGTACCTGGAGGCCAGTTGTCGAGAAGGTCAATGGCAGAAAGAAGTATGGCTTTCAGAAAAAGGCGGAGCTCTTCTACGCGATCGTCTCAGTTCCAAAGAACGGAGATCTGGAGATCACCACTAACGTGAAGAACAAAACGAGTAAGAGTAAATTCCTGTGAGGTGATGTTGTTGCTCAGGAGACTCGTTCATGATCTGGTGCAGAAAGCGCTCAGCGAACTCGACCTTTCCTACCACTTTGAAGTCGAAGTCCCTCCGGAAGGTTTCGGTGATTTTTCGACGAATGCGGCTTTGATTGGTGCTAAGCACGCGAAGCGTCAGCCTATGGAACTCGCAGAAAGAATAGCCGAAAAGTTGAAGGGTGAGGATGTTTTTGACTCGGTGGAGGTTGCGAGACCTGGGTTCATCAACTTTAAACTGAGCAGGAAAGCCTACGTTGACGTTCTGAGACAGATAATAGTCAACGAAGCTTATCCTATACGCAAGTCTGAACCGCTGAGAGTTCAGTTTGAGTACGGTAGCGCCAACCCAACAGGTCCGTTCACGGTGGGACACGGCCGGCAACTCGTCATCGGAGATGTGCTTTCAAACGTTTTCAGGGAGCTTGGCTACGAAGTTACCCGAGAGATGTACATCAACGATGCGGGAAGGCAAATAAGCCTGCTGGCCAAATCTCTGTGGGTGAGGTACAACCAGTTGCTCGGTTCACAGGATCTCGACATACCCGAAGACGGTTACAGAGGAGAATACCTCATAGACATCGCTAAGAAACTCTTGAAAGAAGTTGGAGATGTTTACAAAGACCGATGGGACTCTGAAACGGAAAGGTTCTTCAAGCGTTATGCCGTGGAAAACATACTGGCTAACATGAAAGAAGATCTCAACTCTCTCGAGTGCGAGTTTGACGTGTACTTTTCCGAGACGAGCCTGATCGAAGACGGGACTGTGCGGAAGGTACTCGAGTTTCTCAGGGAGAAGGGGTTCATCTACGAAAAGGATGGTGCGGTCTGGCTGAAAGTTTCGCACTTCGTTGAAGACGACGACAAAGTGCTCATCAAGAGCGATGGAAGCTACACGTATTTCTTGACCGACATCGCCTACCATTTCAACAAGTACAGTAGAGGTTTCCACAAGGTTTACGACATATGGGGCAGCGATCATCATGGGCACATACCCAGAATGGTGGCCGCCATGAGGGCTTTGGGTATCGAAGATGGATTTTTCAATGTGATACTCCATCAGTTCGTGACGCTCAAGCGTGGTGAGGAGATCGTACGCATGTCGACACGTGCGGGCGAATTTGTCACGTTACGACAGCTGATCGAAGAGGTGGGCAAAGACGCCGCGAGATACTTTTTCGCCATGATAGATCCAAACACACACATGGTTTTCGATTTGGAACTCGCAAAGACGAGAAGCATGGATAATCCCGTTTACTACGTTCAGTACGCGCACGCGAGGATCTGCAGTCTCTTCGAGCAAGCAAAGAGCAAGTCCATAACCTTCAACAGGAACTCAGACCTCGAATTACTCGACGATCCAGCCGAGTTCGCTGTGATAAGGAGACTTGACATGTTCGAAGATGCCCTGCACGAGGTTGAAAAAACCCTTTCACCCAACAAGCTGACCCAGTATCTTGAAGCGCTCGCCTACGATTTCCACAGCTTCTACACCAAATGCCTCGTCCTCGATCCAGATAACCCGCGTTTGTCTAACGCCAGACTCAATCTTGCTTATGCGACCTTGCTCGTGCTCAAGAAAGGTCTTTCCCTGTTGAGAGTCAGTGCGCCGGAAAGGATGTGAAGCGTGTGGTCGAAAGGTACGCACTGTCACCAATGAAAGAACTATGGACTGTCCAGGCCAGCCTTCGCAGGTGGCTCACGGTGGAACTCGCCGTCATGGAAGCTTACGAGCAACTCGGTCTGATCCCTCTTGGTGTGAGTGAAAAGGCGAGAAAGAATGCAATGATCGATCTTTCATTGTTCGAGAGCTACGAACGTGAAACGGACCACGAAGTCATCGCGTTCATCAAGATGGCAACGAGGAACATGAAGGATGAGGCAAGATATTTCCACTACGGCCTGACGTCCTCGGATGTCATAGACACGGCGTTGTCCCTCGCGCTCGTCGAGAGCAGCGACATCTTGCTCGATGCGCTGTCAAAACTTTTGAAGTCTCTCTGGGCTCTTGCCAACAAGCACAGATACACCATTACGATCGGGAGAACGCATGGGGTACACGCCGAGCCAACGAGTTTCGGTCTCAAGGTGTTGAACTGGTATGCGGAGATGAAAAGAAACCAAGAGAGGCTGAGGACTGCTCGGGAACAAGTGAGAGTTGGCAAGATCAGCGGCGCGGTGGGAAACTACGCCAGCGTCCCACCCGAGGTTGAGGAACTCGCACTGACCAAGCTGGGTTTGAAGCCAACACCGATCTCGAGTCAGATCGTTGGCAGGGATCACCACGCGTTCTTCATCATGGTCCTTGCGCTGACAGCGAGCGGCATAGAAAGAATCGCAACCGAGATAAGACATTTGCAGAGAACGGAAGTTATGGAGGCGCAGGAGCCTTTCAAAGAGGGTCAAAAAGGTTCCAGCGCCATGCCGCACAAACAGAATCCGATCCTGTGCGAGAGGCTTTGCGGGCTTGCCAGGATCATGCGTTCTTTCGTGAGCACATCCTTAGAGAACAACAACCTCTGGCACGAGAGGGATATATCGCACTCCTCCGCGGAACGTTACATGTTCCCAGATGCCACGCAGACGCTCCACTACATGCTCGTCAAGACGAACCATCTGATAGAAAATCTCACCGTGTACGAAGACAGGATGTTGAAGAACCTGAATTTGACCCGTGGGCTCGTTTATTCGGAGAAAGTGATGCTCAAACTCGTTGAGAAGGGTATGAGCCGAAGTGAAGCTTACGATCTTGTGCAGTCTCTCGCGCTCAGATGTTGGAAGACGCAAGAAGATTTCAAAACCCTCGTGGCTCAGAACGTATCGTTTTTGAGTGAAGAAGAGTTGGAATCGATCTTCGATCCGACTCAATTTTTGAAACACGTCGATCGCATCTTCTCGAGGTTCGAAGGAGAGTGAATTCAGTTGAACTCTGTGGTGGTTGGTCTTCAGTGGGGAGACGAAGGAAAAGGAAAGGTGGTCACCTACCTTTCGAGGAATTACGATTGTGTCGTTCGTTACAGTGGCGGGAGCAACGCAGGTCACACCGTGGACTACGGTCAGTTCAAGCTCGTGCACCATCTGGTTCCTTCTGCCGATTTGAGGCTTCGCAAGGGTATGTACATAGCCACGGGAGTTGCGGTGGATTTGAACGTGCTTTCGCAAGAGATCGAACAGCTGGAGCAGTTCTTTCCAGGCAGCAGTGAGTCGCTCCAGGTGTCCAAACAAGCGCACGTTGTCATACCTTTCTATAGAGAACTCGATGGAAAGATCGATGCGGCACGCAGTGAACCCGTTGGCACCACTCGAAGAGGTATAGGCCTGTGTTATGCCAATCGAGCGTTGCGTTTTGGAGTGAGACTTGAAGATTTTGAAGACGAGGTGTTGCTCGAAAGAAAACTCGCAGAGCTTGTGAGAGTGTGGAATCTCGACATCGATGCGAACTCGATTCTGAAGCAGATGCTCGAAATTTACCACAGTCTCTCTCATCACTTGATCGACAACGTTGAGGCTTTCGAAAGACTGAAAGGCAAAGACCTCTTGTTTGAGGCCACCCAGGGTGTCTTGCTCGACGTGGACGCGGGGACGTATCCTTACGTCACTTCGACGAACTGTTCGAGTAGCGGTGTTCAAGCAGGTTTCGGTTTTCCCATCAAGCTGGACAAGGTGATCGGTGTGACGAAGGCCTACACCACCAGAGTGGGTGAAGGCCCATTCCCAACGGAACTGAAGAACGAAATGGGTGAGAAGATCAGAAGACTCGGTGGTGAGTACGGTGCGACAACGGGTAGGCCCAGAAGGTGTGGCTGGCTCGACTTGGTACTGCTCAGATACGCTGTGAAAGTGAGCGGGTGTGACGAATTGATCCTCACCAAAGCTGACGTGCTGAATGGACTGGAAAGGTTGGCCGTGTGCGTCGCTTACAACGTTGACGGGGTGAAAGTCCGAGACGTGAAGAATCTGAGAAACATTCACAAAGCTGAGCCAGTGTACGAAGAAATCGAAGGATGGAAAGATTTGAACTCGCCTTCCTTTGAAAAGTTTCTGAGGAGAATCGAGCAGGAAACCGGCGTGAGAATCTCCCACGTTTCCACGGGCTCCAAGGTGGAAGACATCGTCGTGCTGTAGGGGGGATGTGGATGGAACTCATAGAAGCGATAAGAACCAGAAGGAGCATTCGGAAGTACGACTCAAGCAGGGACGTTCCAAAGCAAACCATCGAGGAAATCCTTGAGCTTGCCCTCAACGCACCCAGCGCAGGGAACAGACAACCGTGGCGATTGCATGTGGTGAGGAATCCATCCTTGAAGAAAGCGCTCTGTGAGGCTGCGTTCGGACAGACCTACATCGAAGAGGCGCCATGGGTCATTTGTGTCGTCGCTGTACCCGAGGAGAGTGGCTCACGTTATGGCGACAGGGGAAGAAACCTTTACTGCATTCAAGACACGGCCGCGCTGATCACTTACATCATGTTGATCGCACGAGAATTTGGTCTGGACACGTGCTGGATTGGAGCCTTCGACGAAGAGAAAGCGAACAAGATCTTGGGTCTGCCGGCGGGTCAGAGATGCGTTGCGATGTTGCCGATCGGTCATGCGGCTGAACCGAGAAAAAACCGGCCAAGGAAACCTTTGAGAGAGATCCTCACATACCACGAGTAGGGAGGTTTGAAAGATGGCGGTGAACCTTACAGGAAGATCGCTGTTGACGCTCTTGGAGTACACACCCGAAGAGATAAGCTATCTGCTCGATCTCTCCTTCCAGGTGAAGAGAGAAAGCAGGGCGAAGGTCGTTCACAGAAGGTTCGTTGGAAAAACCTTGGCGATGATATTCGAGAAGAGGTCCACGAGGACGAGGCTCGCTTTCGAAACAGCTTTCGCGGAAGAAGGTGGCCATCCCATCTTTCTTTCGATCCAGGATATTCAACTCGGAGCGAAGGAATCTATAGAGGATACCGCAAGAGTACTCGGCAGGATGGTCGATGCGATCATGTTCAGGGGTTTCAAACAGGAGACAGTGGAAGCCTTGGCGAAGTATTCGGGAGTTCCCGTCTACAATGGACTCACCGACGTTTTCCACCCGACGCAGGTACTCGCGGACCTCATGACCGTTCAAGAAGTCTTTGGAAGATTGAAAGGTATCAAGCTCGTGTTCATGGGCGATGGAAGAAACAACATGGCCAACTCACTCATGATAGGCTGTGCGAAAATGGGCATGCATTATGTCGTGTGCTCCCCGAAAGAGCTCAGGCCTGACGAGAAACTGTTCAAGACTTGTCTTGAGGTTGCCAAAGAGACGGGTGGGACCATTCAGATAGAGGAAGATCCGGAAAAGGCCGTAGAGGGAGCCGATGTGATTTACACGGATGTGTGGGCCTCGATGGGTGAGGAAGACAAACAAGCAGAGCGCGAGAGACTACTGAGGCCATACCAGGTGAACGAGCAGCTCATGAAGAAAACGGGCAAGAGCGAAACGATCTTCCTCCACTGCCTGCCCGCCGTCAAGGGACAAGAAGTCACCTTCGAGGTCATCGAAGGAAAGCAGAGTAAAGTCTGGGACGAAGCCGAGAACAGAAAACACACGATAAAGGCACTCATGATCGCAACTTTACTATAAAAAAGCGGAGCCTTTCGGCTCCGCCTTCTCTTCAGCTCGACTCTCAGTTTATGGGAGTCACATTGACGGCTTGGGGTCCTTTACTGCCCTGCTGGATTTCGAACTGGACTTTCTGGCCTTCCCTGAGCGTCTTGAATCCGTCGACCTTGATCGCGGAGAAGTGCACGAAGACGTCCTCTCCGTTGTCTCTGGTGATGAATCCGTAGCCTTTCTTAGAGTCGAACCACTTCACTGTACCGTTGTACATGCTTCTAACCTCCTAATCCTTGGTGCCTTCCGCACCGTGATGATTTAATATAACACGTGTTGGGGAAGAAAGTGCCGAAGAGCGAGAAAAACATCTTGGTGGAATTAAATCGTTACATATATCGCGCCGATGTCGGACCTGAGCGGGGTGAGCTATAATCGAAAACGTGATTTTCCACATCTTAGAACGTGTCGTTTGAACGCGGAGTCGAATTGTGGGACGTTCACAGAGGGAGGTAAGAGCATGGGTGGATGGAAGAGATGTCCGCAATGTGGAGAGAAATGCAGGAACAACGTGAGAAAGTGCCCTTCTTGTGGCTACGTCTTTGAGAAAAAAGAATGTCCAGACTGTGGCGCCGTCATCGACGACGATATCGACGAATGCCCCATCTGCGGTTGGCTCTTCTCTGATGAATTCTTCGACGAGCGTGACGAAGATTATGATTACGAAGATCTCGAGGATTTTCACGATCTGTCCGATTATGAAGACGAAGATTGAGGTGTTGCTATGATACTCTTGAAAAATGCCACAGTCTACTCGCCAGAGCCTCTCGGCGTCAGAGACATCCTCCTTGCCGTTGACAGAATCGTCGCGATTGAAGAACAACTGACGGTGTGCCTGCCGAATCTCTCAGTCATCGATTGCTCGGGTAAGGTTGCTGTTCCCGGATTCATCGACAGTCACGTCCACATCTTGGGTGGTGGTGGCGAGGGAGGCTTCAGGACACGTACCTACGAACTTTCCTTTTCGGACCTCGTACGTGCCGGTATCACCACGGTGGTGGGCTGTTTGGGAACCGACGGGGTGACGAGGAGCTTGGAGTCGTTGTACGCGAAGGCCAAAGCGCTCGAAGAGGAAGGTGTTTCGAGTTACATCTACGTTGGTTCCTACCGTGTACCGCCCGTAACGCTGACTGGAAGCATCATCAAAGACATCGTTTTGATCGACAAAGTCATCGGGGTCGGAGAGGTGGCAATCAGCGATCACAGATCTTCGCAACCGACTTTGGACGAATTGAAGAGGCTTGCAGCCGATGCACGCATCGGAGGCATGCTCAGTGGTAAGGCTGGGGTGGTCAACGTTCATGTGGGTGACGGACCAACGATGCTGGAACCACTCACAAACGTGGTGAAAACGAGCGAGATACCGATCACGCAGTTCTTGCCCACACACATCAACAGGAATTCGAAGTTACTGCATTCATCGATAGAATGGTTGTCGATGGGGGGATTCATCGATCTCACGACGAGCATCGGTGGCCTTCTTGATGAGGAGCTGTTGCCGTGGCGTGTATTCAGAGAACTCTCAAACGAGGGATTCGAAGGGCAGATCACGTTCAGTTCCGACGGACAAGGAAGTTTGCCGCGCTTCGACGAAAAGGGAAACTTTGTGGGACTGGATGTCGGCAGGGTCTTGTCCTTGTACGAACAAGTGAGGATGGCCGCTGAACATGGAACACCGCTGGAAAAGGCTTTGCTGCCTATCACGAAGAACGTGGCTAAGATCTTGAAGCTCGTGAGCAAGGGCACTCTTTCCGTTGGAATGGATGCGGACATCGTGCTCTTGGATCAAGATCTCAAAATAGACACAGTGGTAGCGAAAGGCAAAATTCTCATGCTGAACAAAGAACAAATTGTGAAAGGGACGTTCGAGGCAGGAATTGAGCTATAATACCCTTGAGAAAAATTGCACTATGGAGGGGTAACGTTGGAGAAGGTCCCAAGACCTGTCATACGCAGGCTGGCAGTGTATTTGCGCTGTCTCTCTAACTTGGAAGAAAAGGGGATAAAGATGGTCTCCTCCAAACAACTCGCTTCGATGTTGCAGATAAAGGACTCACAGGTTCGAAAGGACTTATCCTATTTTGGTAACCTCGGTCAAAGGGGCCTTGGTTACGATGTGAAAAAGCTGTCAGAGAAGATACGTGAAGTGCTCGGTCTCTACAAAATGTGGTCTGTGATAATACTGGGTGCAGGCAACATAGGCAAAGCGCTCGCGAACCACAAGCGTCTGGAGCAGAACAACTTCAAAATCGTCGCCGTCTTCGACTCGGACGAGCGCAAGATCAACAAACAGATCGCTCCAGGTTTGAAAGTTAGGAATGTTTCCGAGCTGCAGCAGTTCGTGAAGGAACATGGAGTGGACATAGCGGTGCTTGCCGTACCCGCTTCCGTGGCAAACGATCTGGCGTGTGAACTTGAGAAGGCAGGAGTGAAGGGTATCGTTTGTTTTGCACCAACGACTTTGACCTGCAAGATCCCCGTGGAGTACGTCGACATAACTGTGTTCTTCAAGACCCTGGCTCACAGCATCGTGAACAGTTCATACAACATATAGTATACTATTGAACAAAGACACAAGAGGTAGTATAATCACCCCCGGAAAGGGGGTTTTTTCATGCACGAGCTCGTGAAGAAGTGGCAAAACGTAGCTCCTTCTCAAAACGCTGAGAAGATTTTGAGAGAGAGGTATTATCTGAAAAATCGCGAAGGGGAGTATCTGGAAAACAGCTGGAACGAGCTTTCAAGAAGAATAGCGCGTGTGATCGCTGCCGCGGAATTGTTGAACAATACTCGCCTGCAACAGATGACAGCTGCGGAACGTCTGGATCACATCAAAAGCTGGGAGGAGACCTTCTACGAGCTGATCTCGAGTCGCATCTTCATTCCGAACAGTCCCACGCTGTTCAACGCGGGCATGGGTGTGGATTTCGAGCTGCTGTACAAGCCTCTGGAAAATATGAAGCTCGAAGATTACGAGAAGATCGTCCAGCAAAGGAACCACCTTCACATGCTTTCAGCTTGCTTCGTCGTACCCGTCGACGACAGCATAGACGGCATCTTCACGGCGGTGAAAGAGTACGCAATGATAACCAAGGTCGGTGGCGGTATAGGGAGCAACTTCAGCGCGCTCAGACCGAACGGAAGCTTCGTTGCCGGTACCCACGGCAAGGCATCGGGCCCCATAAGCTTCATGCACGTTTTCAACTCCGCAGTCTCCGTGGTTGAGCAGGGTTATAGGAGGCGCGGTGCGTTGATGGGCATTCTGAACATCGATCATCCAGACATCGTTGACTTCATCCAGGCAAAGCGCGGTAACGACGGAGAACGCGTGCTCAGATTCTTCAACATCTCCGTTGGCATTCCGATGCAGCGTGAAGAGATCTTGAAATTGTACGAGCAAGATGGCCAGATCGAGCTGCACCATCCAAAGTGGGTTGGTAAGAAGCAGGTCAGGGTCAGAGAAATATTCCAGTTGATGGCGCAGAACGCTTGGGAGACGGGAGATCCGGGCATGGTTTTCCTTGGAGAGATGAACAAGTACTACGCACTATATCCGGTGAGACAGATCATTTCGACGAACCCCTGTGGCGAGATCGGGCTTGGACCTTACGAGGCATGCAACCTCGGTTCGATAGATGTGGCGAAACTCTACGATGGAGGAAAATTCGCGTGGGATGCACTCGAAAAGATCGTGCGAGTTGCAGTTCGCTTTCTGGACAACGTCATCGATGTGAACGTGTTTCCCATAGACAAGATCGAGCGGGCCGTGAAAGAGTCCAGGCGACTCGGCCTGGGTATCATGGGTTTTGCGGACCTGCTGTACCAGATGGAAATACCCTATGACAGCGAAGAGGCAAGACGTTTTGCCAGAAACCTGATGGCTTTCATCTCTCTGCACGCGCACGAAGCTTCTTCGGATCTCGGTGAGGAAAAGGGAAACTTCCCGCTCTTTTCACAGAGCAGGTATGCCAAAGAAGAAAACTTCGTGCCATTCTCCATGGACGTGAGCGATTACGATGACGAAATCAAGCAACACTTCAAAACGCGGGCCAAGAAACACAAGAGAAACGTTGCGGTGCTCGCCATAGCGCCGACCGGTTCCATATCGAACATCGCCGACACTTCTTCCGGCCTGGAACCAAACTTCCTTTTGGCTTACGTCAGGTATGTGAACAAACAAAGCAGCGGTGAACGGGAGCCACTTCTGTACGTCAACGAAGTTCTCAGAAAGAAGATGCCAACCGAGGATCTGAAGAGGATTGAAAGCGAGTTGATAGAGAAGGGGAGCCTGAAGAATCTGGACGTCGATGAGAAGTGGAAGCGGATCTTCGTGGTCGCGCTCGATATAAGTCCTATGGACCATCTCTTGATGCAGGAGGCTTTTCAATGTTATGTCGACAACAACATTTCCAAGACGATCAACATGCCGAACTCGGCGAGCGTTGATGACGTGCTGGACATCTACGTGGAAGCGTTGAAGCACAAAATTCGGGGTTTGACCGTCTATCGTGACGGCTCGTTGAGGACCCAGGTTCTCACCACGGCCAGATCCGCGCACAAGATGGAAGCAAAGCTGCGGTTCTTCATCGTGGACGAAAAACACAAGCTGAGACCCAGGCCGAGGAAAGAAACGTTGAGGAGTGTGACCAGAAAGTACAGGACCTCCGATGGCACGACCTACATAACTGTTTCTTTCGACGACAATGGTGAGGCAATAGAGATCTTTCTCTCCAACGGGACGGAGACGGCCGAAGCCATAGGAAGACTCTGTTCCATCGCCTTGCGTGCGGGCGTTTCGCCGGACGAGATCATCGAACAGCTGACGAAGGTGAAGGGAGAATATGTCAGGAACGTTGGGCTGGAGATCAAGAAAGCGATCGAGGACTTCTCTTCGCTCTGGTCTTCGACCCAACAGAACGACTCTTGGGATGGAACCGTTAAGAGCGCCGAAGAGATCGAAAGGTTTGTCCAGGCGAACAAGCTCGAATGGCAGGAAGGTTATTACGTTGATTCCAGCGGGAATGTTTACTGTCCGTCGTGTTTGAGCAAGAATTCTCTGTTCAAACAGGAAGGATGTATCGCCTGTAGAAACTGTGGTTGGTCAAAGTGTAGTTAAAGACGAAGCCGGCCTTTCGGCCGGCTTTGTTCGCCTTCTGAGCATCACTCGTGTTGTTGATCTTCGGGCTCAACAAGTTTCCTCAACTCTTCATCCTTTGTCAAAAGCTCTTCCCACGCCTTCGACACCCGTTCGAACTCCTCTTCGGATTGCACCGAATCTATGTAGAGTCCACCATCTTCCGCTTCCTTCACTTCGAACGGGTAAATGTCGCCGAACTGTTCGATCTGTCCTTCTTCGTTCATCATGATCTCTTCGCAAATCCAGTATTTCTTCATCCCATCTTCGATCTCCGCCAGGATAACGAAGTGATGTTCGTGACCTTCTTCGTCCGTCAACACGAAGACATCGAGATCCTCTTGACCCATGATACCAACTCCCTTCGAACCGAATGGTGAATAGATCATACCACACTTTTCGCAAGAAGTCTCAGGGCAAAATAAGATGAAGTTTGAGTTAAGGAAAGGTACAACACACGGTAGGATGGGATTTGTGGTAAAATGATTTCAGAATATGTGAAATGATTTCGAGACACACGTTTCCCCATTGATTATACCAGAGGAGGTGGATGCTGTGAAATCGTTGGTATTCTTCTTGATATGTGTAACCACCCTTGTTCATGCCTATTCTGTGGCGCTGCTCATCACGGGTGAAGTTGCGGGCAACGCGATCTACGAAATGATGGTGGCCGGTGCGCGCAGAGCATCGCAAGATTTTGGGTTCGATGTCAAGATCATCGAAGGCGGTTACAATCCTGCGCGCTGGGCAACCCTTCTCACGAGCCTCGCAGCTTCCAAGAGCCACGATCTGATTGTCACCTTCACCGAAGGTATGCCGAAGAACGTCGAGAACACCGCTAAAGCCTTCCCAAACCAAAAGTTCATTCTCATGGATGCACTGGCACCAGTTCTGCCGAACGTTTATTCAGTCGCCTTCAAGGATGAAGAGATGGCTTATCTGGCAGGTTACTTCGCCGCGCTCGTCACTAAGAGCAACATGCCACGTGCAAACGAACAGTTGAAGATCGGTATGATCGCAGGTGACGTTTATCCTGCCATGATGGAGAAGATGAAACCGGCATACGAAAAAGGTGCAAGAGATGTCGAGCCGAACATTCAAGTGTTCTTCTCCGTCGTCGGGAGCTGGGCTGATCCGAGCAAAGGTGCCGAGCTGGCCCAAGTTCAGTACGAACAGGGAGTGGACGTCATCTTTCTGGTTGCCGGTGGCTCTGGTATGGGCGCGGTCAGAAAGGCGCGGGAGATGGGAAGGTACGTGATAGGAGTCGATTCTAACTACATCGAGAAAGATCCTGAAGTCATCCTCGCCTGCGCTTTGAAACATGCGGATAAAGCCATCTACGAGGTCCTCTCGAAGGCTGTGAGAAACGAGTTGAAGTTTGGTACGAGAGAGGTGTGGGGTGTCAGGGAAGGTATGATAGGCTTCACTTTCGATGATCCGAACTACATCAAGAACGTACCAGAAGAGATCAAAAGCGAGATGCTCAGAGTTTACGAAAAACTGAAGGAAGGCTCCATCCAACCTCTGCCATGAGAGGCAAGACTATCGTACAGCTTCTGAACGTTCAAAAAACGTTTTATCCTTCTGGCGTAAAAGCGTTAAAGGGGGTTAACCTGTTTCTCGAGGCCGGGAGCGTGCACGCGCTCCTCGGTGCGAACGGAGCTGGAAAAACTACGTTAGTGCGGATCCTCGCTGGTGAAATACAACCGGACGCCGGTGAAATCTTCGTAGACGGCAGAGCTGTGAATTTCAGAACACCGAAGGACGCGATGCGTCAGGGCATTGCTCTGGTGCATCAGAACCTTTCTCTCGTGGAGGAGCTGACCGTCCTCGAAAACCTGTTCCTTGGAAGGGAACCTCGCAGACTCTTCTTTCTGGACAAGAAGAAGGCCGAGCGAAGGGTGAAGGATCTTTCCGAAAGACTCTCTCTGATCGAGCTCAACAAGAGAGTTGCCGATCTGAGCATGGCAGAAAGACAGAAAATAGAGATAGTGCGCGCTTTGATGTTTGGTGCACGCGTGCTGTTGCTCGATGAACCCACAGCTTATCTCAGCGAGAATGAAGAGGAGAGACTGTTCGAATTGCTCCTGGGCCTGAAAAAATCCCAGTGCGCCATCCTGTTCATAACGCACGATGTGAATCAGGCTCTGAAGATCGCTGACAGGGTGACCGTGCTGAGGGAGGGAGAAACGGTTCTGAGCGAGGAGACTTCAAAACTGAACGTTCAACGAGTGATCGAGGCGATGGGTTTTCGTTCCTCAGAATCTCCTCGCGCGCGCGTAAAGATCGGTGAGGAGCTCTTGAGAATCTCGGACCTCACGTTCAAGTCTGGAAAGAGGCTCGTTCTCGATCGCGTGTCTCTTTCTGTGAGACAGGGCGAAGCGGTCGGCCTCTTTGGTCTGGGGAACGATGGTCAGTTCGATCTGCTCGAGCTGCTCATCGGTTTGAAAAAACCTGTCTCAGGGCGAATTTTCTTCCAGTCTCGTGATATAACACAGCTTCCGATCCGCGAGAGAAGAAGGCTCGGAATAGCGTACGTGCCAAAAGATCGTTTGAGGGAAGCTTTGAACCTGGAAGGGTCAATCTTGGAGAACGCCATGGTGAACGTTTACCGTGAGATTCCGTTCGCGAAATTCGGGCTCCTGAACTGGACACTCTTACAACGTCACATTCACGACATGTTGAAAGAGTTCCAGGTGAAAACTGCCTCGCTCGCACAACCCGTCAAAACGCTCTCTGGTGGGAATCTGCAACGTTTGATCCTTGCCAGAGAGCTCTTTCAAAAACCGAAGTTGCTTCTTGCCTGTCGGCCCACATCCGGCCTGGATGCTCAGGTGCAACGTTATGTAGCCGAGAGATTACAGCAGTTAAGATCCTGGGGCTGTGCGTTGATAGCCACTAACGATGCCGAGGAGGCTTTTGGTCTCTGTGACAGGGTGCTGGTCTTTTCCAAGGGTAAGTTGAAGAGAATACTGTACAGAGAGCAGCTGACTGGACCCAGCGTACTCGTCTCGTTGGTTGGTGAAGAAACATGACGCGACGAAAGATCCTTTCACCGGTTCTCACCGTCGCCATAGCCTTTCTTGTGAGTGCTGCGATCCTTGGCATCACCTCTCACCAGCCGCGAGAGACTCTACGCTGGTTCTTCCTCGGTCCGTTTACGAACCTCTACTTTCTTGGAAACATGCTGGCTACGTCGATACCTCTCATTTTCACAGGACTCGCTGCTTGCCTCGCTTTTTCAGCCGGTGTGTTCAATTTAGGACTCGAGGGTCAGCACTATTTCGGTGCGATAATCGGGACCATCGTCGTTCTGAACGTTCCTACATCCAAGGTATCCTCGATGGTTCTTGCTCTCGCAGTTTCTTTCTTAGTGGGCGCGTTGTTGGCATTGGTTCCGATGTTGCTCAGGGTGAAGTTAGGCTTCAGCGAGCTCATAAGTTCGTTCATGATCGGACAGGTCTTCATCTATGTTGGGGATTTTCTTCTCAACGGTCCTTTCAGAGATCCAGAGGCAGCCTTGGCTGCCACAAGGTATCTCGACGAGACGGTTGTGTTGGCAAAAATCTTGCCACCTTCGAACCTTCATGCCGGCTACTTGATTGCAATAGCGCTGTGTTTAATGTTCGCCTTCGTTCGCAGACGCTCCGTTATGGGATACGAGTTCAAAATGGTGAAAGGAAACCCACGTTTTGCAAAGATTTACGGGATGAATGTGGAGAGAATCTGGTTGCTCGCGATGATCTTGAGCGGTGGAGTTGCCGCCCTTGGAGGGATGGTCGAGATTCTCGGCGTTTATGGCCGTGCGGTGAGAGGTTTTTCTCACGGTAATGGATTCAACGGCATAGCTGTTTCTCTTTTGGTCAGAAACGATCCTGCGCTGATATTTCTTTCCGCACTGTTCTTCGCGTATCTGGAGAGTGGCGCTGAGATCGCTTCGCTGATGGTGCAAACGCCGGCAGAAATCGTCAGGCTGGTTCAGGGCATCGTCTTCTGCCTGGTAACTGCGGAGTTTCTTTTCAGTCGAGGTGAACGGGATGCTGACTCAATTGCTTAGATCGTCCATCTCCTCGGCCCTTCCGATAACTGTGGCGGCGATCGGTGCGAGTTTCACGCAGACAGTTGGAAAGTTGAACATAGCGATCGAGGGGACGATGCTGGTCTCATGTTTTGTCTCCGTTTACGTGGCGGTTGGTTCGAACAGCTGGCTTTTGGGTGTCACTGCTGCCATGGCCTTGTCATGCCTCCTCTCGTTGTTCGTTTGGCTCGTCCACAGATATTTGGGTGCGAACATCTTCGTCGTTGGTCTTGGCGTAAACCTTGCCGCTTCAGGCCTGGTTGTTCTCTTGTCTTCAACACTCTTAGGCTCAAAAGGCACCATCTTCTTCGAAGAAATGCCGAGGATCCCAGCACTTCGACTCGAAGTTTTTGAGCACAACGAGACACTTCTCACTTTGCTGTCCGATTACAACGTGCTGGAACTCACGGCGATGCTTTTGGTGTTTGTTTCCTGGCTCATCACGAAAACTCCATTGGGATTGAGAATGAAGGCGGTTGGTAAGAACGAATCCGTGGCGAGACAGCTCGGCTTGAACATCGACGGGATCAGGATTTCGTCCTTCATCTTCTGTGGGCTCTTCTGCGGTCTGGCAGGTTCTATGCTCTCGTTGCCACTCAGCCTGTTCGTCTCGGGCATGACGAACAATAGAGGATGGCTCGCGTTGGTGGCTGCCGTTCTTGGAGGCGATAACCCCCTCGGCGTTCTCGGTGTGTCTATGGTGCTCGGCTTTTCTGTGGCCCTGTCCAACAGGCTGCAGCTTTTCACAGCGTTGCCGGCCGAAATCGTGCTCTCCATTCCCTTGATACTGACGCTCTGTGTGGTTTTGATCTACAGTATATTGAAAACTGGAGAAAGGGGTCGATCGCCGTGAAAAGGAGTGTCTATCACAGACTCAGGGACCTTCTTCCCCAGCTGAGAGGTGTACACGGTGAGATCGCCCGACACGTGATAGAAGACCCAAGCTCGGTGCTGGAAATGAAAATAACCGATTTTGCCAAGAAAATAAACGCTTCGCCAGCTTCTCTCGTGGATTTCTGCAAAAAGCTGGGTTTCAGCGGTTTCAAGGAGTTTCGTCTCGCTTTGGCACAGGAGATAAGCTTGCTCGAATCGATGAAGCCCGACGTTGAGAAAATATCTGAAGTGTCACGTGATTACATCAACTTCATCATCGAAGAAGTCAAAGAATCGTTGAAACTGGTTGGCGACGACGATCTCACGAAGGCCACGAACGCACTGATGAAAAGCAACGTGGTGGAAATAGCGGCGTACGGTTTCGACACCGTCGCTGCGCGAGATCTTTTCTTGAAGCTGAAGCAGTTCGGATTTCAGGTGAATTTCTTCGAGAACCCATTCTTGCAGAGCATTTCTGCCTCGTTTCTGAACGAGAACTCTTGTCTGGTTGCGATCTCGAGCAGTCATTCCTCGCGTGATCTGCTCGATGCAGTCAGTTACGCCAAGAGGGCCAAGGCAACCGTGGTAGCGATAGCTCCACCGAGCAGCGCGGTGTCTGACTTGGCAGACGTGTTCCTGGCAGTGTACGTTAAGACGGAGGTGTTTCCAGAGGGTGGTTTTCTGACGAGGTTCTTGCAGTTATTCGTGATCGACATGTTGCTTCTGAAGATGTTCGAATTGGATAAAGAAAGGTTCAGGAGTGCTTACACACACTTCGAAGAGGTGTTGAGGTACAAGAGGAGGGGAGATCGAGGTGTCTTCTGACCTGGTCATGGCAGTTGATATCGGCACCACCAACGTCAAGTTGGCGTTGTTCGATACGGAAGGAAGAAAGCTCTTCCATTTCGAAAGACAATGCAGAGAAGACGTTTCCAACGGGAGACACGAAATAGATCCGCAAAAATGGTGGACAGCCTTCGTCCGCGGTGTCCATGCGGCAAACGAAGAACTTAGAAAGAGAGTTCGGGCCATCTGCATCAGCAGTCAGGGGCCAACCATCGTGCTGGTCGATCGGGAAGGCCGACTCGTTGGTAAGGCGATTGGCTGGCTTGACAACAGGGGCCAGCAGCACTTGCAGTCTTTGAGAATGCAAAGCATCGATGAACAGACGGCCTCGGCCGTGGCCAAGCTGATTGAACTAAAAAAGGTTTTGAACGATAACGCCTATCTGCTTCAACCTGCCGACTATTTGATCATGAGATTGACAGGTAGAATCGTTAACGCCACCTTTCCGCAGTACGGATATTCTCCCTGGTACAAGGAGATTCTTGACAGGTTCGATCTCTCGCAAACCTTCATCGTTCCGGAACTTGTGGAACCTTCGAATGTCATTGGCAAGTTACTTCAAAATGTGGCTCGAAGACTTGGGTTACCAGAAGATGTGATCGTCGTGGCTGGCGCTCCCGATTTTGCGGCTGCGCTCCTGGGGACGAACACACTCAGGCCAGGCGTCGCGTGTGATCGTGCTGGAACCTCTGAAGGTATCACACTGTGCAGTGATGTTGAAGTTCACGCACCGGGTTTGATAACCACACCTTTCTTCATCGATGGACTGTGGAAAATAAGCGGTTTACTGACAACTTCGGGGAAGGCCATCGAATGGATGGCAAGCCGTGTGGCTCGATACAGAAGCGTGAAGGGTCTTTCACTCTCGAACGTCAAGAGGCCCACGGGTGTGATCTTCCTGCCACACTTAGTGGGAGAAAGGAGCCCGTATTGGAGTCCAAAACTGAGAGGAATTCTCTTCGGTCTGGACCTGGAGAGCAACTCCAAAAGCTTGATTGTCTCCGCTGCGGAAGGAGTCGCCTTCGCCGTGAGGCATATCGTTGACGAGATGAGGAAAGCCGGGGCGAGGGTCGAAACCATCAGGACCACAGGAGGACAAGCGACCAACGAACTGTGGAATCAGATAAAGGCTGATGTGCTCGGAATGAACGTGGAACTCGTAAGGCCTGACGCGGAGTTGTTCGGCTGTGCCATACTGGCGATATCCTGTTTGAATGGAGAATCTTTCACACAAGTTGCAGAAAGACTCGCGAGTGTGAAAAAACGCTTTACACCTGATCCCGAGAGGCACAAACTCTACAACAAGTTTTACGAGATTTATCTCGAGTTGCACGAGAGAAACCTCGATCTGTTCGAAAGACTCGAAGGCTGATCAGACGAGTGCCGAGAAAAACTTCACAGCGGCCGACGCATTCGCCCGCGGGTTGTATCCACCCTCCTGCACGACCAGCGTGGGAATCTTGAGTTTGCTTATGGCTTTTCCCATGAGCCCGTAATCGTCGTCTTTGAGGGAAAATCCACCGACTGGATCGTCCGCGTGCGTGTCGAAACCCAGCGACACTATGAGCACATCGGGATAGTAATTTCTGATTTCCCTCAAAGCCTGTTCCAGCGCTTCTGAATACTTTCGCCAGTCAGACTTTGGGGGCAATGGCAAATTGATGTTGAAACCCTCGCCGGGTCCCTGACCCGTCTCACTCTCCCTGCCACTGACCCATGGATAAAAGATATCCGGATCTCCGTGTATCGAAACGTACAGGACCTCGTCCGTCTCGTAGAATATGTCCTGAGTACCGTTGCCATGATGAAAGTCGAGATCCAGTATCGCAACACCATCAGCGTTTCCTCTGGAGAGAAAGTACATGGCCGCGACCGCCGCGTTGTTGAAATAGCAGTACCCTCCACAGGCACCTCGAGTTGCGTGATGTCCGGGTGGCCTGACAAGTGCGTAGACCAGATTCGTCCTTCCGCTCAGCAAACTCGCCGCTGTCAGTGTTACGTCGACGGCTCGCTTCGCTGCGTCGAAGGTCCAATTGCTGATGGGAGTTCCGGTGTCGAAACACAGATCGTACCCGAACAGCTCGGTTATGTACTCCTCATCAGGCTCAAGGGATACGCATTTGTTTTTCAACCACTTGACGTACCGTTCGTCGTGAACCAGATACACGTAACTCATGGGGAAACTGTTCGGAGAGTGTATGTTGTCGAAACCGTTCATGATCAACGCGTCCTTTATCGCTTCGATGCGTTCGGGTTTTTCGGGGTTCTCTATGAATTTGCCCCTGTCTATCTCCTTCGTCGGCCTGTGGAGGACGTGCTTTGGATCGTAGACGATCTTCAATCTTCCATCATCCTTTCTATCTTCTCAATTCTCCGGCTGTGCCTGCCACCCTCGAAATTCGATGAGAGAAAGGCGTCCACGATCCACTGGGCAAGTTCCACTCCGAGAAACCGACCCGGAAGGACGAGCACGTTGGCATTGTTATGCTCCCTGGCCAACTTGGCCATTTCTGGAAACAGACAAAGAGCCGCCCTTATACCTTTTACCCTGTTGGCCGATATGCTCATACCTACGCCCGTGCCGCAGATCAATATGCCGAAGTCGGCGCGGTTCTGCTTGATATCGTGTACGACCTTCTTGGCGAGATCAGGATAGTCCACCGCATCTTCGGAGTACGTCCCTTCGTCGAGGACTCTGAAGCCTTTCGAAGCTAAATAAGCTTTGATGGCTTCTTTCAATCGGAACCCTGCGTGGTCACAACCGAGTGCGATTCTCATTCAGTTAGCCTCCAGAAAGAATTTTAAAGCTTCTTCAACCGTTGGATAGATCTTGAAAACGCCCTCCAGAGAGGTTATCTTCAAAATCCTGGCGAGGTTCTCGTGGAGACCGCACAGCGCGAGGGAACCTCCATTCAAGCGTGCAGCGCGCTGTAAACCGAGCAAAACTCCAAGCGCTGAGCTGTCCATGTACTCGACTTCCGACAGATCCACAATCACGTTGCTTTTGCCTGCACTTATGTATTTATCCTTGACGAAACTTTTGAACTGGAAAGAGTTGTTCATGTCCAGTTCGCCGTGCGGCTTGACAACGACCACGTTCTTGAGTTCAATCGCCGTCCAGTTCTGCTCACTCATAGATGCGGATCACCCCAACAACTTTGCCCGTTATCTTGACGCGAGATGGTTCAAGTTCCATGGGTTTCAAAGAAGGGTTTGCGGGTTTCAGTATGATCTTGTCCGGCTCGAAGTATATCTTCTTGAGGGTTGTCTCTCCGTTATCGACGAGCACGGACACGATGTCGCCGTTCTCCGCGGTGTTCTGCTTCCTCAGCACGACGTAGTCGTTCTCGACGATGTGTTCGTTCACCATGCTGTCACCTTTCACCTTGAGCACGTAGTGCTCGAAGCCGCTCTTCAACATTTGTTTCGGTACCTCGATCGCCTCGACGACACGTTCTATGGCTTCGATCGCGTTCCCCGCAGCTATGATCCCGACCACAGGAAGTTTGACGGCCTCAGCCATGTTCAAGAGCTTTATGCTTCTGGCCTTCTTCGAGCGGGATATGTAACCTTTCTTCTCGAGTGCGACCAGATGCATCATGGCTCCACGAGGTGTTATGCGAAAGGCTTTGGCTATATCTCTGATGCTCGGAGAATAGCCGTGTCTCTCCATGTAGGAAATGATGAATTCCAAAACCTTTTTTTGCCTCTCTGTCAGTTGCCTCACGTGTCAAACACCACCCTCAAAACGATTTTGTCTGACCTTTCAACACCCAGACCATGGTACGTGAGAGCTTTGAGCTCGGTACCTTCGATCTCTTCAAATTCCCTGAACGTGCAAACCAGTCTGTCGTTCTGGATGTGACAATCGTACGGAAAGAGCTTTCTCGATTCGATTAGGTAGATCCAGTCGTTCACGATGTCGAAGACGGCATCTTCAAGGTTCTTAGACAGATCGTACTCGAGCTTCGTCTCCTGTTCTTTCAGTCTTACAGAGTAGTGATCCTTGAAGATCCTGACGAGCTCTTTGAAGACCTCTTCTTCGCTATCGCAAACTATCTCGTAACGTACGTCCGCCGTGTGGTTCAACTGTCTGTACACGTTTCCACCACCGCAAAGTGTGAAACTTCGTCGCCTTCATTCAGCTCCAGTATCTTGACCCCTTTCGCGGTCCGCCCGACGACGCTTACGGTCGAAACTTTGAAGCGTATCGAGTGTCCGTTCTTCGTGAGCACGATGACGTCGGATTCGGGATTACTGATGAGTTCAGCACCGCAGAGAAAACCGACCTTTTCGACGCTCGGCATCGTCTTCACACCGACTCCGCCACGACTCTGAATTCTGTACTCGCTCAGTGGTGTGCGCTTTCCAAAGCCTTTGGTGGTGATCGTCAAGATGTCACCTTCGTTGTCGGAAAGCACGACCATTCCAACGACCTCGTCACCATCCCTCAGTGAAATCGCTGTGACACCCATCGCAGAACGTCCCATCTGTCGTACCTCGTCGATGGGAAACCTTATCGACATTCCGTTTTTCGTGATGATCAGAATCTCCTTGTCCTTCTCATCACAGACGCTCGCTGCGACGACAGAATCTCCGTCATCGAAATTTATGGCTTTGATACCCCTTGCGGTTGCGTTTTCAAACTCCGACAGGGGCGTTCTCTTGATTTTACCCTTTTTCGTGACCAAGACGAGGTCTCCATGCCACTCGTTGAAGGGAATCATTGTGAGGACGGACTCGTCCTCCTCGAGGTTCAGATAAGCCCTGATTGGCTTACCCTTGCTGTCCCTGTTGCTCAGCTCGATCTCGTGGTTTTTCAGAACGAACGCTCTACCGTGGGAACTGACGAAGATGGTTCTGGAGTGCACACGGCTCGCACATACTATGGCGATTTCATCGTCTTCGGCGATCCGCGCGCCTATTATTCCCTTTCCACCGCGCCTCTGACTCCTGTAATCGTTCAGACTCGTCGCCTTTATGTAGCCTTTCTCCGTAAGCACGAAGACGATATCTTCATCCGGTATGAGATCTTCAGGTGTGTAGTCGAGGTCCTCTTCGGCGTTGGTGATCTGAGTTCTTCTCTCATCGCCGTATTTGCGCTTCAACTCCTCGAGTTCCTCGTACATGACCTCGTAGACTCTCGAATCGTTCGAAATGATGTCCTTGACGAAGTCGATCTTCTTGATCAGATCAGAATACTCTGCCTTCAGCTTTTCAATCTCCAGACTCGTGAGCCTGCCCAATCGCATGTCGAGGATCGCTTTCGCCTGTTCTTCAGTAACGCTCAGAAGATTCATCAGATTTTTCATTGCATCCTCGTTGCTCTTGCTACTCCGCACGATGTCCACGACGCTTCCTATGACCCGCGCGGCTTTCATGATTCCTTCCAGAACGTGTGCCCTCTTCGAATAGACCTTCAACTCGTACTCAGCCCTTTTTCTGATCACGTTGAATCTGTGCTGAACGAAGGCACGTACCAGCTGTAGCAAGTTCATGAGCTTCGGACGGTTGTTGTCTATGACGAGCATCTGAACGTTGAAGCTCGTCTGTAACGACGTGTGCTTGTAAAGGTTGTTCAGAACGAGTTTGTAGTTGCCGTTCTTGGGAATCTCTATGACGATCCTCAGACCCTTCTTGTCCGACTCATCCCTGACGTTCTTTATCGGGATCTTCGGGTTCTTCTCCGCATATCTAACGATCTCTTCGATGAGGGCAGCCTTGCTGACCCCGTATGGGATTTCTGTCACGACGATCTGATCGTGTTTCTTACCTTCCTCGAAGTGCACTTTGCTTCGGACGACGATCCTGCCCCTACCCGTGGCGTATATCTCTCTCAGGCTGGTCGCGTTGACGATGATGCCACCCGTAGGAAAATCTGGACCCTTCAGATGCTGCAGGAGGTCTTCGACACTGCACTGTGGATTCTTTATGAAGAACTGTATGGCGTTGATGGTCTCAACAAGGTTGTGGGGTGGGATGTTGGTCGCCATGCCGACGGCGATACCTGAAGAACCATTGAGCAGTAGGTTTGGAACCTTCGAGGGCAAGACCGTTGGTTCTTTCAGCGTGCCGTCGAAATTGTCTTGCATTTGAACGGTGTCTTTGTCCAGATCTTGGAGCATCTCCTCGGCAATCCTTGAGAGCTTGGCTTCGGTGTACCTCATCGCCGCCGGGGGATCTCTGTCGATGGAACCGAAGTTACCCTGACCGATGATCAGAGGATATCGCATCGAGAATGGTTGTGCCAGCCTCACCAGCGCATCGTACACGGCCATGTCTCCGTGTGGATGGTACTTACCGAGCACTTCACCAACGATCCTCGCGGACTTCTTCGACTGAGCGTTGTGTGTCAGTCCGAGCTCGTGCATCACGTAGAGGATTCGCCTTTGCACAGGCTTCAACCCGTCTCGCACGTCCGGGATCGCGCGTCCTATGATGACGCTCATCGAATAGTTCATGTATTGCTGTACGAGTTCGTCTTCTATATTCTTTGTGAATATCTCGGACATCATCTTACCTCCTAAGAGATCTTCGAGCCCGGGGCCGCTCCACCGTCGACTGTGATCAACTTGACTTGATCGTTGTCGTGGGCTGCCAGGAGCATTCCCTGAGACTCCACACCCATGAGTTTGGCAGGTTTCAGGTTCGTGACGACCACTATACACTTACCGACGAGCTGTTCTGGTTCGTAATACTTCGCGATACCTGCAACGATCTGTCTCGTTCCGAGCTTTCCAAGATCTATCGTGAGTCTCAGCAATTTCTCGGAACCCTTTATTCTCTCTGCGGAGAGAACTTTCGCCACCCTCAGGTCGACCTTCCTGAACTCGTTGATGTCCAAAAGTTGGACTTGAGAAGCGACTGTTTCCTGCGGTACTTTCTGCTCGCTCTTCAGTTCGACCTTCTGGAACAGAGGCGCACCATGGATGATCTTCTGTCCGGAACGCAGAGTCCTCCACTGCCTCAAATGCTGTGCGTTCGGCTGTGTTTCCTCACCGAGGCGGCGCAGCACTTCCAGCGATGAGTTCGGCATTATGGGATAGAACATGATCGCGACCTTCTTGACGGTTTCACACACGTTGTAAAGGACTGTGCCCAGTTTCTTCATCTCACCTTGCTTCGCCAGAAGCCATGGCTTACGTTCGTCGAAGTACTTGTTCGCCAAAGTGAGTATCGCCATAACGGTCTCAACGGCATCAGTGAGTTGGTAGCTGTCCATTTGGGCCAGGTATCGCTCGACCTTGTCAAGCACTTGCTGAACAAAGCTTTCGTCCTCTTGTTCAAACGGACCCGGTTCTGGGATACTCGAGGCAAAATGTTTTTCAAGCATCGCGAGTGTTCTGTGCAACAAGTTTCCATAATCGTTGGCCAAATCAGAGTTGAGTCTGTTCACCAGACCCTTCTCGGAGAAATCGCCGTCCTTGCCGAAGACGATCTCTCTCACAAGATAAAACCTCAGCACGTCGTTCCCGTACTTATCCACAAAATACTTCGGATCTATTGCGTTGCCGAGAGACTTCGAGATCTTCTGGCCATCGACGGTTAGCCAGCCGTGGGCGAACACCGTCTTCGGAAGCGGTAGGCCAACGGACATCAGCATCGCGGGCCATATGATCGAGTGGAACCTGTTTATTTCCTTGCCTATCAGGTGCAGATCTGCAGGCCAATACTCGTTGAACCTCTCTGGATCCGTGGGATAACCGATCGCCGAGACATAGTTTATGAGCGCGTCCACCCACACGTATATGACGTGTTTCGGGTCGTCCGGCATTGGCACACCCCAGCTGAAGGTGGTTCTGGTTATGCTCAGATCCTTCAGACCGGATTCGAGTATCCTGATCATCTCGTTTCTTCTGAAGTCTGGTTGAACGAACTCTGGATGTTTCCTGTAGTGTTCCAAGAGCGCATCGCGGTACTTCGAGAGTCTGAAAAAGTAGTTTTCTTCCTCGATGAATCTCACTTCTCTGCCGCAACTCGGACACGTGTGGTTCGGCCCGAGCTCTTCTTCGCTCCAATAACTCTCACACGGGACACAGTACCAGCCTTGGTACACGCCCTTGTAAACGTCACCGTTCTCGAGCATTTTCTTTACGAAGTACTGGACCACCGCCATGTGCTTTGGATCCGTTGTCCTGATGAAACCGTCGTTGGTGATCTGTAGCTTCTTCCAGAGTTGTTCGAACTTCTGTGCGAGTTCATCACAGAACTGTTGCGGATCTTTCCCCGCGGCACGCGCCGCCTGGAAGACTTTCTGCCCATGCTCATCGGTCCCGGTGAGAAAGAAGACCTTATAGTTCATCATTCGTTTGTAACGTGCGATTATGTCGGCAATTATCGTTGTGTAGGCGCTTCCGACATGCGGTTCGGAATTCACATAGTATATTGGCGTCGTGATGTAAAACTTCAACCACTCCACCTCCAATCGATCCATTCAAATTTTACACCGAAAAGTTGAAGTTCGAATAATCATAAGTATACTTCTTCTTGTGTCAAAACTTTTGTACCCCATCTCTCCACAAACCAGGATTTTTCCTCGGTATGGACTGGTATTATGACGTCTGGTTGGAGTGTCTCGATGAGCTTCTCCAGTTCCTGCGCGGATACATGTCCTGAAGCATGGAACTCATTTGTGAAGACGATCTCGTCGTTCTCGAAGGCCAAACCGCGGGGTTTTATTCCGAACCTCGTCAACCAGTTCTTGAACCTCTTGTAGTCCATCTGTTGCTCCTCCGTGTAAGCCTCGCTCGTCGAATGTATGTAGATCGAACCGTTCAAAACCGTTTCATCGATGTCGAGCAGCTGTGGCATGTCGAAGTATCCGGCGGCCACGATGTATTTTGCAGGGCTTTCGTTGACCTCTTCTGGTCCAACGAGCAGACCACTGGACTTAGCGAAGTGGATCGCTTCCTTCTCGAGCTTTGAGAACTCCACTTTTCCTATGTGGTAAACGCGCAAGCACTGTATCTCTTGCTCCGAAAGTTGCCAGGTTGGATCGATCTTTTCCATGTACTGCAAAAGCGCAAAGTCTTTCGGTGTCAGGGCGAGATATCTTCCGCACATCTGTGCAACCTTGAGGAAACTCATGAGCCTCTCCAAGTGTTTGGTTGGAAAATCGGCTATGACCAGCGTGTTCGTTCTTGAGACCGCGTCGAGCACGTTTTGAAAAACCGTCCGCTCGTCATTGGTTGTATCGGCTTTCCTGCTCACCCTTGTTCCTTCGACAATGAGAATCAGCGGTTTTTTCAGTGAATCTCTGTAATCCTTGATCTCTCTTGCGAACTGTTCGGTCCTCTTCGAGAGCGCCAGTCTTTTCTCACCGAGTTTCGAGCGCCAGAATTCTTCCTCCTCTTTCGTCGGACTCGCCCTCAAATCACCTGTGTAGATCACGATCGCATCGTCGACCTCAACGCACAGCGCTGCCGCACCGAGCACCGAATGGTACACGGGAAGGATCTCGACGCGGTTGGACCAGCATTGACGTATGTCGACAGATTCGAATTCGTCCTCGAGTTGGTCTTCAACGTTTTCGAGGCAAATCTTCCTCTTCTTTTTCTTTCTGTCGTTCACCAGCACGTCCGTGCGAATGTGTTCATCCTCGCTCCTCGTTCTGGTCCGGATCGTCAGCTGTTCCCAAATTGAGGGTTTCAGCTGGTCCATCACACTCAACAGCGCGAAGGTTTCCTTCGTCATGAGTAAAGGAATCTGCTCACTCAGAAGACCTATCAGACCGCAGTGGTCGGCGTGTGCGTGACTCACAAATACGAACTTCACGCACTCGTTGCTGTCAAAATCTGGGGCAAGAAGGTCCGATCTGTAGACGTTGAGCCGTGGTATCAAATCGAGTTTGAGCAGATCGTGCAGTATCTTACCCGTTCTGGGCTTCAAGTATTCTTCAAAGTAAAGCGACCATTTCTTAAAATTAACACCGAAGTCGAGCAAGAATCCTTCTCCGTTCTCCGAACACACCAGTATCTTGTTTCCTCCTATACAATCGTGACCATCTATAATTCTTATGTGCATCTCAGGACCTCCACGAAAGATTCTAACACTTCGAACTTTTCGGCGGTTTTGTGGTTTAATAGAATGGAATAAGAAGACCAGAAAAAGGCAGTTGACGAACGTGAGGTGGGTAGTAAAGCGAATAGACCAGGACGAGTTGAAGAGACTCGTTTCGGAGTTGGGCATCAGTGAATTCATAGCCAGATTGTTGATCAATCGCGGGATCAAGGACCCCGAAAAGGCGATCAAATTCCTCGACCCATCCAAGCATGATCTACACGATCCATTTCTCCTGAAGGACATGGACCGGGCGGTTCAAATTCTTTTGCGTGCGAGAGAACAAAGCGAAATCGTTCTTGTGTACGGTGACTACGATGTCGATGGTATCACCGGTGCTGCCGTGCTCAAAGAGTTTCTTCAGAGGCATGGCTGGAAGGTTGTCCACTACATTCCAAAACGCATAGATGAAGGCTATGGATTGCAACCTCAGGTGCTGGAAGCTTTCAGAAACGAAGGAGCGAAAGTACTCGTCACGGTCGATTGTGGAGTCACAGCCATTGACGCCGTACAGATCGCCAAGGCGATGGGCTACGACGTCGTGATCAGCGATCATCACGAAACGGCAGAGGTTCTACCGTTGGCGGATGCCATACTCGATCCGAAGCGAAAAGACGACGAATATCCCTTCAAAGACCTCGCCGGTGTTGGAGTGGCCTTCAAGCTCATAAGCGCCGTGGCTTTGCAATTGTCTCTCGATGAGGAAGAGGTCTTTCGGTATCTGGACCTGGTCGCGCTCGGAACCGTGGCGGACATGGTGAAGCTGATCGATGAGAACAGGTTCATAGTCAAAGAAGGTTTGGAACGTATGAGGAAAACCGATAGACCGGGTCTTGCGCTGCTGCTGTCGAGGCTTCAGATAGTCGATCCTGATTCCAGAGACATAGGTTTTCGCGTCGCTCCCAAGATCAACGCCGCGGGTAGGCTCGATGCCGCGCACGACGCCTTCGACCTTTTGACGACGCGAGATCCCACGCTCGCATCACAGCTGATCGATGTTTTGTTCGAATACAACGCGACCAGACAGGAGATCGAATCTCAGATCTTCGAGAAAGCGGTGGAACAGATCGAGCGTGGAAACCTCGACAAACACCCCATCATCGTGGTGCGTGGGAGGGACTGGCACGTTGGAGTCATTGGAATTGTTGCGGCACGTCTGTGCCACAGGTACAACAAGCCTGTGATAGTCATATCCGAAGGTGACGAAGGCGCCAGGGCCTCCGCTCGAAGCGTCTCTGGAGTGAACCTGATAGACGTCCTTCAGCCTTTCTTGGAATACTTCGAAGAGTTTGGGGGTCATCCCCTCGCAGTTGGATTCAGTCTCGAACCTGAGAGTGTTGATCGTTTCATAGAAGCTCTGAGAAGTTACGATATCCCCCTGGACGATCAATCGGCCGTGCTCGAGGTCGATGCGATTCTGAGGCTCGAAGACATAAACGAGAACCTGATTAGAGAGCTTCAGAGGCTCGAACCTTTTGGTCATGGGAATCCAGAACCACTGTTCTTGTGCGAGGGAGTGAAGATCGAAGCGGCGAAGCTTTTTGGGCAGAATCAATCGAACGTCAGATTGATTGTGAGTTCGAACGGGAAGAGGTTCGAGGCAACAGGCTTCGGTGTGGGACATCTGTTCGAAATGAGTCTGTACGAGCCCACTGGAATGGACGTCGTGTTCACCATCAGGGGCAGGGTACCGACACTGTACGTTGTTGACGCCGAGGTGAACGAGAGAAAGCTGTCACTGGGACGTGTCACTCCTCAGGAACCGGAGCTCAGACACAGACTCAACCAGCTGGAACAGATCTTGGAAGAGCCGTTGACAAGAAACCTGTTCGTTTTCGATTTGAGGATGAGGAATGCGTTCTTCTACTGGCTGTTCACGACGAGGAAGGAAAGATGTGCCGTGATTTCACTGAACAACATTCTCTCGACACAGCTCTACCATACACTTCTCAGATACTTTGATCGCTCGATAGATTATCTCAACTCTCTGAACCAGCAAGTCAAGAACAATCATGCTCTGATGACGCTCAGTTACTTCCTGGCGAACTTGGATGAGGTGCTCAGAAGGTACGATCTGTTCATCATCAACGAGCTCGCGGTATTCGGAGAACTCAGAGAAGAGCCAGAGATCCTCTCTTTCTTTGACGTGGTCAGCAGGATGTCTGACAGGTTCTTAGCGGTCAGTGTGAAGAGGCCCGACTGGTTGTACGATCTCGCCATGGTTCTGAACCTTTCGCCCGCTTACGAAAGGCTCTGCAGGCCGACGTACGGTTTGCTCGATTCCGCCGGCCAGATAGAGGACGCCCTGAACGAGTCAAACTGTTTTCTCTTCTCGGACAACAAGAACCTCGCCAGGTTCTACAGGGATATTTCTGGCATGAACCAGAGTGTGGTGGTTTATTCTCACAGCATGAAGCTGAACCAGAGACTCTCGGCTTTGAGCGTTATCAGGAAGAAAAAACCTAAACTCTTGCTGAGCTCCACGAACACCGACGGTATTCCCAATTTGCTTGGAGAAGAAGCCCAGATAACTGTTTCGGACAGTCCTCTGACTCTCTTCGAGTTGCTCGACGCCGTTTCCTTCGATGGTACGTTCCAGATTTTGAATCTGACCTTCTCACGGGACGATGTTGTCAGAAGAAAGCTGGAAATAGAAGAACTGTTTCCTGACGTCGATTTCATCGAGAAGATCGTTCGCGAGATCGGTCCGACGGTACAGATTGCGGAATTTCTGGATCTTCTGGTTGAGCGAAACTATGCGAGGAATGGCTCTTACGCAAAGATAATGCTCCATGTGCTCGAAGAGCTCGGTGCCCGTCAACAGAATGGAAATCTGGATCTGTCCGGTATCGACACACAGAGAAATTCACTGAGAATCGGTGAGGGCAAACTGGAGAGGCAATACTTCGAACGATTCGTCGAAAAATTCCTTCTCCAGAGAGCAAAAGGTATCTACAGGGCTTTATCCAACCCGCGGGTAGTGATATGAGTGTGAATCTCATCGCCATAGACTACGGGGAAAAAAGGTGTGGCATCGCTCTGGGAGGAAACGTCCCATCGTGGATCTTCACCGTGGAGAGATCGAAAGTCTTCGAGGTGCTGACCCGATACGATGCTTCGACCGTCGTCGTGGGAATGCCTCTGTCCATGAGCGGTCGATACTCTCGGCAAACTTTCGAATGTATCGCCTTTGCGGAGAAGATCAAAAAGAAATTTCGCAAGGAAGTCTTCCTCGTGGACGAGCGTCTGTCGAGCAGAATGTTCCAGGGAAGGGAAAACGTGGACGGTCTGAGCGCGGCCGAGATCTTTGAAAGGTTTGTCGCACATGGCACGGGTATATACCAGCTTCGTGAGCCAGAGAAGGTATACGATGAAACGATCGAAGAAGTCCATAGATGTCCAGGTAAGTTGCTCATCGCACATCTGTCCGACACGAGACTCTGCAGGGAGAACTGTGTTGTGCTCCAGGAAGAACCATATCACGCTTATCTTTTTCACAAAAGAGGCTGTCACGTCGAACGTGACGAAAGGTTCTTGGAACAATTTGCACCTTTTGATATCATTGTTACGAGGCGAGGATCAAACCTGGAAAGGTTCCTGAAATCTGGTGGACGAATGGTGTGCCTGTAGCTCAAACGGATAGAGCGCTGGACTCCGGATCCAGAGGTTGCGGGTTCGACTCCCGCCAGGCACGCCAGAGATTTTTTGAGAACGATAGGAGGTGTGCCCTTTGCCCAAGGGTGATCTTGGAATAGATCTCGGCACTGCAAGTTTCATAGTGTACCAACGAGGGAAAGGCATCGTGATATTCGAACCATCAGTGGTCGCCATATCCGAGAAGACCGGCGAGATCGTGGCCATCGGCGAGGAAGCCAAGAAGATGCTCGGCAGGACCCCAGAGTCTTTCAAAGCGGTTAAGCCGATGAAGGATGGGGTGATCGCCGATTACAAAGTGATAGAGGCGGTGATCAGGGAATTCATAAACAGGACGGTGAAAAAATCTCTCTTCTTTAAGCCTGAACTCGTGATAGGCATTCCAACGAAGGCCACGAGCGTTGAGCGGAGGGCCGTGTTTGAAGCGGCCCTGAACGCCGGCGCGAGGCAGGTGCACGTCGTCACCGAACCCATAGCCGCCGCTATAGGTGCTGGAATCGATGTGATGAAGTCTCAGGGTAGCATGATCGTGGACATAGGTGGTGGCACCACGGACATAGCCGTCATAAGCCTTGGAGGCGTCGTGGTGGGAGATTCCATCAAACTTGCTGGCAACGTGATGGATGAGGCGATCGTGAGATTCGTGAGAAGGAAACACGGTCTGGTCATCGGTGAGCCAACGGCCGAGCAGGTAAAGATAAAAATAGGAAAAGTACACGCGAGCTTAGAATCGTATGAAATGGAGATCAAAGGGAGAGACGCCGTGACGGGCTTGCCGAGGACCGATCTGATCACGAGCGAAGATGTTATGGAAACGCTGAAGCCTTTAGTTGAAACGCTCATTGCAAGGATAAAGATGGTGCTCGAGAAGACCCCACCCGAGCTCGCGGCAGACATAATAGAGCGTGGCATCGTGCTAACGGGTGGAGGAGCACTCTTGAGAGGCCTGGACATGTTGATGGCCGAGGAGCTCGGTGTGAAAACCGTCGTTGCGGAAGATCCGATCACTTGCGTTGCGAAGGGAACAGGAATCTTGCTCGAAGATCCGAACCTTTTGAAGGCCGTTGCGGTGTCCTACGCGAGGTGATCGAATGGTAAGGGGTATCTACACGGCCGCAATGGGGATGCTGGCCGACTGGTTCAAGCTCGATTCGACGGCGAACAACCTGGCGAACGTAGACACGGTCGGTTACAAAAAAGACATTCCCACTTTCAGCGTTTACGATGAACGCCATGTTTACTCTTCGCTGAACAGGAAAGTTCCCATAGGCAACTTACCTTACAGCGTTGTGGTCGACAGAGTGTACGTCGATACGGCAGATGGGGCGTTGCAGTACACGGGCAATCCTCTCGATCTTGCGATCGTTGGGAACGGATATTTCTCAGTTCAGAGGAACAACGAAGTTCTCTACACGCGCGCGGGTAACTTCAAGCTCGACGCGGAAGGTTTCATCGTCAACGCTGACGGTTTCAGACTGCTCGATGTGAACAACGAACCGATACGTTTCGAAGATGGTTTTTCGATCGACGAGGAAGGTTACGTGAGAGATCACGCGGGTAACGTGGTGAGCAGGATCGCCGTGTACGGTTTCGCCTCACAGCAGAGCTTGAGAAAAGTAGGTTACGCACTCTTCTCACCAACCGAAGAGAGTGGCCCAGCAGTTGCCGTAGAAGATTTTAGGATTCTTCCCGGATACGTCGAACTATCAAATGTGAACGCGGTGGCGGAGTTGGTCAAGATGGTCGAGCTGCAGAGACATTTCGAGATCACGCAGAAAATCGTACTCGCCGAAGATGAAATGCTGGCAAAACTGTTCTCCCAGCTCGCCACGCTCAGATGACGGAGGTGTTGAACCATGATGGTCTCGCTGTACTCTGCGGCAACGGGGATGTGGGCCCAGCAGTACAAACTCGATACAGTTTCTAACAACCTCGCGAACGTTGACACAACCGGTTACAAAAAGATCCGCGCCGAATTTCAAGACTTGGTCTATCAGTACTACAAGAACGCGGGAACTCCGACCGCTCAGAACTCGACGATCCCAACGGGAATATATGTCGGACACGGCGTCAGATTGAGCGCAACGAACAGGATCTTCACCATAGGTAACCTTGAACAGACGGGCAACGCGCTCGATCTTGCAATCGCGGGAGATGGCTTTTTCCAGATTCAGCTTCAAGATGGGAGGATCGCGTACACCCGTGACGGAAGCTTCAAGATAGACAGCGATGGTAGGGTCGTCACCGCCAACGGGCTCACGCTGGTTCCGAACATCGTGATTCCTGCGGACGCCGTTTCGATAAACGTCTCTCCAGACGGCATCGTGTCGGCGGAGATGCAGGATGGGACTATCGAGAACCTTGGGACCATCACCTTGGTGCGCTTCGTCAATCCTGCGGGTTTGAAGGCCATAGGTGACAATCTGTACCTACAGACCGCTTCTTCCGGTGATCCGATCGAAGGTACGCCGAACCAAGATGGCTTCGGTGCGATCCAACAAGGTTTCCTCGAAAAATCCAACGTGGACGTCGTCAAGGAAATGGTCGACATGATCATCGCCCAGCGTGCCTACGAACTCAACGCGAGGACCATCCAGACTGCTGACGACATGCTCAGAACCGTCTCCACCTTGAAGAGATGATCTTGAGTGAGGTTTGAATGACGCCAGGCGTAGGGCCTGGCGTTTTTCATGAGAAAGTCATTATCCTGTTTCATTTCATCAGTGACCTCGTCCGTATACATATTAATGGGAGCGCTCCAAAGGGACGATAGAGGTTTGAAAGGGACACGATGTCTCGTAGATGGCCCTCATTCTAAGGTTTCGTGGGCGCTCCCAAAACCAACGAATAAAAAGGAAAGTGATGAAGCCACACCGAAGAAAATTGTCATGGAATCAAGTTCAATTGATCCAAACGGTTGAAAAAGTACAAAATTGCTCCTTCAAATCATCGAGCCCAGCGATGGAGAAAAAATCAACGGTTCTGTGAAAACAAGGCCCCGAGTGGGGCCTTTTTGTTTGTGAACGCTTTGCCGGCCCGATTGGGTCGGCTTTTTCTCTTTGTGTTTTGGCACTCAAGAGCAAACTTGGTAAAATCGTCTTGGCTGAGACTTGGTTGGAGGTGATCTCATGTACGATGCGCTGATCATCGGTGCAGGACCTGGTGGTTATGTTGCTGCAATAAAGCTCGCTCAGCATGGAAAACGCGTGGCGGTCGTTGAAAAATCGTTCGTCGGAGGCACGTGTACGAACTGGGGCTGTATTCCCACCAAGGCTTTGCTGACCTCAGCCCACTTGCTGAGAAGCATAGTCGAGAAGGGTGCTGAACTTGGAGTTCTGGCAGAGAACGTGTCCTTTGACTTTTCGAAGATTAGGAGCCACATGAACAAGGTCGTGGTGGCCTCGAGAAGGGGCATAGAGTATCTCTTCAAGAAAAATGGAGTCGAGCTGATCAACGGAGAGGCAATCGTGGAGTCTCCCAATTCCGTGAGGGTGCAGGATAAAAAGCTCGAGGCCAAGCACCTCCTGATCGCCACAGGTTCGGTGCCCACGCTCTTTCCTCCGTTCAACGAAGTTCCTGGGATCTGGACCAGCGACGATGTTTTCAGGATGGAACGTCTTCCAGAAAGTGTTCTCATAGTCGGCGGAGGGGTCATCGGAGTGGAACTCGCAACATTCTTCTCGAGCTTGAACGTGAAGGTCATCGTCGTGGAACTTTTGGACCACATACTTCCCAACGAAGATGCTGACGCAGCGCAACTCGTCGCGAAGACTCTGAAAAAAAGAGGCGCTGAGATCTACGAATCGTCTAAAGTGACGTCCGTTCAACCTATCGAGAACGGCTACAGCTCGATCATCGAGACCAAGGAAGGTCAGCTCGAGAAGACCACCGAGAAGGTCATCGTCGCCGTGGGAAGAAGGCCAAAGATCAGTGACGATCTGAAGTCCATCGGACTTGCCATAGAGAGAGGTATCAAAACGGATGAGACGATGCTCACGAACCTTCCAAACATATACGCAGTTGGCGACGTGAGGGGCCAGATCATGCTCGCTCATGTGGCAATGTACGAAGCCGTCGTGGCAGCGGAAAACATCTGTGGAAAACCAACGAAGATGGACTATTCAGCCGTACCCAGTGTTATATTCAGCGAACCGGAAGTGGCGAGCGTGGGAGTCAAGGAGAAGGACGTCGATCCTTCGACGGTCAAAGTCTTTTCGTATCCACTGATGGCCAACGGTCGTGCCAGGACCATGCTCGAAAAAGAGGGTTTTGCCAAGTTCATAGCGGATGCGAAGACGGGAAAAATACTCGGTGCGACCATAGTTGGACCCTACGCTACGGAGCTCATAATGGAAGCCACGATCGCGGTCAGAAACGGCTTAACGGCGGAACAGCTTGAGAGGACCATCCATCCGCATCCGACGCTCAGCGAAACCTTGCTCGGCGCAATCGAAGGTGTCGTCGACAGACCGATTCATCTGTGAAAGGAGTTGAGAACTTGAGACGCATCTTCGAGCATCCAATTCTCAAGAGAGAAACGGCGCGTACGGTGAGGTTTTACTTCGAAGGCAGAGAACTCGAAGCTCTGGAAGGTGAAACCGTTGCGGCTGCGCTGATCGCCAATGGGATAGACGTGTTTGGTGAGACTGAGCATGCAAGACCGAGGGGCTTTTTCTGTGCGATCGGCAAATGCTCTTCGTGCTTGATGGTCGTCGACGGTGAACCCAACGTGAGGGTGTGTATCACACCAGTGAAAGAAGGCATGAAGGTTCAAAGGCAGTTCGGTCGGAGTGATGTATCGTGGTGAGAACACAGTTGCTCGTCGTGGGTGGTGGACCCGCAGGTCTTTGCGGTGCGATAGAGGCTTCAAAGCGTGGTGTTGAGACCCTCATCGTAGACGAGGGCGTCGAACTTGGAGGACAGCTGGTCAAACAAACACACAAGTTTTTCGGTCATGAAGGTTTCTACGCCTCGGTGAGAGGTTTCGAAATAGCCAAGAAGTTGAAGGACCAGCTGAACGAACACGTCAAGATCATGCTACAGACCACCGTGACCGGCATCTACGAAGACGTCGTGGTACTGTATGATCGGCAGAACGACGTGACCCTCGAGGTGCAGGCCGATTACATCCTGCTCGCCACGGGTGCGTCGGAGAGATTCATACAGTTTGAAAATAACCACCTTCCAGGTGTCTACGGTGCGGGTGCGGTTCAGACGCTCATGAACCAGTTCATGGTTTTGCCTGGCAAAAGGTTTCTCATGGTTGGTTCTGGGAACATAGGTTTGATCGTTTCTTACCAACTGCTGCAAGCCGGCGCAGAGGTTGCCGCGATCGTCGAGATAGCCGACAAGGTCGGAGGCTACGACGTTCATCTGCGCAAAGTGAAGAGGTTCGGCATACCTATCCTGTTGAGACACACGATCAAGAAAGCGCTCGGACAGGAGAGAGTCACTGGAGCCGTCGTCGTTCAGGTCGATGAGAACTTTCAACCCATCGAAGGAACTGAAAAGGAGTTCGCGGTGGACGCGATATGTATCGCCACGGGTCTGGTTCCCTCCGTGGAACTCGCAGCGATGGCGAATGTGAAGATCGAATACGTTCCAGAGCTTGGAGGCTTCGTTCCGTACAGGGACCAGAACATGAGGACCAACGTCGAGCACGTCTTCATCGCTGGAGATCTTGCAGGAATCGAGGAAGCGACGACGGCGATGATCGAAGGGCGGATCGCGGGTTTGACGATCGCTCAGTTGATAAAAGAAATAGATTTGTCCAAAGAGATAGAGTCACTCCAGAACGAGCTCATCGAGTTCAGATCCGGTCCTTTCTCGGAAAAGGTGCGAAGAGGTCTTGCGAAATTCTTCCCTCAAAGGGTTGTCGAGTACTCACGTGAGCCACAGACCGACACAGGTCCAATTGGAAAACTCAGACCCGTCATAGAATGCTACGAAAACATCCCGTGTAATCCCTGTCAAACCTCCTGTCCGACAGGTGCCATCGAGGTGCCGAAGAACATAAACAGTCTTCCGAGGATAGACTACGAAAAGTGCACCGGTTGTGGTATCTGTGTTTCCAAATGTCCTGGTCTTGCGATCTTCATGGTTCAGGAGAACGTTGAACCAGGTTTCGATCTCGTGATCGTTCCTTACGAGATGCTCCCGTTGCCAGAGAAAGGAGAACGAGTCATCGCACTGGACAGAGACGGAAAATATGTTTGCGAGGCACAAGTGATCAAGATCGTTCGCTTCCCGCACAAGACCAATCTGGTCCATCTCAAAGTGCCTGCAGGTTTTGCCGCACAGGTCAGAAACTTTCGTGTGAAGAAGCGAGAGAGCGTCTTCGTGTGCAAGTGCGAAGAGGTGACACTCGAAGAGATCGAAAAGGCTATAGATTTGGGATTCACAGATTACGAAGAGCTGAGACGGTATTTGCGCGTCGGTATGGGCATGTGTGGTGGCAGAACGTGCCGAGCTTCGGTTTTGTCAATTCTGTCGCGAAGGTTGGGTAAATCACCCGAGGAACTGCTGAAGGGTCATTTCAGGCCTCCCGTGATGCCTACCAAATTCGAATCGATCCTGAGGGGTGAATCGAATGAAAACTGAGTACAGAATAATCGTTGTGGGCGCTGGCATCGTGGGCTGTTCCATCGCATACCATCTGGCCAAGTTCGGCGAGAGCGATGTTTTGGTCCTCGAGAAGAACTACATAAGTTCAGGTTCCACGGGCAGGTGCGCTGGTGGGATCAGACAACAGTGGAGCTCTCCACACAACGTTTTGCTCGCCATGAGGAGCGTGAAGCTGTTCGAAAGAATGAGTGAAGAAACGGGCTTTGACATCGAATACAAACAGGGAGGCTATCTCGTACTTTCCTACGATGAACGGGAAGCATCACAGTTCGAAGAAAACGTGAAGATGCAGAAGAATCTTGGCTTGAACGTGGAACTGCTCACGCCGAATCAAGTCAAACGACGGTTCGAATACGTGAACGTGGAAAAGGTTCTGCTCGCCACCTTCTGTCAGACTGACGGTCATGCCAACCCTCATCTGGCTAACTTCGCCTACGCACACGCTGCAAAGAGGTTGGGTGTGACGATCCTCACGCACACGGAGGTCCTTGCGATCGAACCGACGGGTTCAAAGTTCAAAGTTCACACCAGCAGGGGTCGGTTCGAATCGAAGATCCTCGTGAACGCCGCAGGAGCGTACGCCGGTCAAGTTGCCTCCATGCTGAACGTGAAACTCCCAGTCGAGAGCTACAGACACCAGATTTTGGTCACTGAACCAACGAAGAACTTCGTGGATCCGATGATCATAAGTTTCTCCGGCAATTTTTACATCAGACAGACGAAGCACGGCCACTTCATCATGGGCCAAGGTGATAAAGATGAAAGGCCTGGGTTGAACTACAACGTGACGTTCAGATTCGAGAAAGATTTGGCAAGAAAGATTTGCTGGTTGCTCCCATTCTTGCGAAAACTTCGCATAGTGCGTCATTGGTCGGGACACTACAACATGTCTCCGGACGCTCAACCCATCATTGGTGAGTCTGCTGAACTGGCGAACTTCTATTATGCCGTCGGTTTCAGTGGCCATGGTTTCATGCTCGCACCGGCCGTCGGCGAAGCTCTGGCGGAGAAGATACTCTTCGGTGAAACGAAGCACGTCAGCATCACAGAACTGAACGTCGACAGGTTCGAAAAATCCATTGTCAGAGAGACGAACGTGGTGTGATGGCATGAAGAAAATCGTTGCACTGTGTCTCTGGCTTTCACTCGGCATCGCCTTGAACTATCTGGTCTGGCTCGGTCCTGACTGGCTAAAGCTTTTCTTTCTTCCGAGCCACTTTGTCACAGCGCTAAGTGTTCTTTGTCACGGTTTCTCAACAGGTCTTTTCGTCGCGCTGATTTTGCCAAATCTCTGTTATGTCGCTCTGAGATCGTTCGCGCCATCGCTGCTGGCTCTGCACATGTTCGAACTTGCGTTTCTGGCCTTCGTTCTTTCAGTTCTCGATCGTCGTATGAAACAGAAAATGTCCGTCCTGTTTTCTTTTGTCATCACCTGGGCGGTTTCACGAACCGTTGAGCATATCTTTTTCCGTTCGATCGACCTGCGGCAGCTTTCATTTTTTCTGGTGGGATTGGCGTTGAACATTTTTTTGCTACCCGAGGTTAAAAAACTTCTGGTAAAATCGAATGGATTCGAAAGGAGGTAGTGAGGATGAACATACTCTACAGTGCTCCACCAGGTGCGACTGCACCGAGTGGAACCAGTACGGCAACGGGCTCAGGTTTCAGTTTCATCTTCCTTCTCGTCATGCTCTTCGCGATGTTCTACTTTCTCATCATCCTCCCACAGAGGAGGAGAGAAAAACAGTTCCAACAGATGATCTCGCAGCTGAAACGTGGCGATACGGTCGTTACGGTCGGCGGCATCGTGGGTAAGGTCATCGATATCAAGAAAGATACAGTGAAGATCAAAACCGCAATGACCACCGAACTCGAGGTCACGAAACGCTCCATAGCTTCCGTGTTCAGGGAAAGGGAAGAGGAGCAGAAGGAACAGGAAAAGCAAGAATAAAAAGAGGGGGCTTGAGACATGAAAACAGAACGCGTGAGACTGGTCATTGTGCTCGCAGTGTTCGTCTTGGCTTTGCTGGCACTGCTCTGGCCGACGACGGACAAGAGTTACAGCGGTCTGGCACGGCTCTTCCAGCGTGTGAGGCTTGGACTCGACATAAGGGGTGGAGCGAGACTCGAGTACAGGGTCGACGTCGAACCCGGCGTTGAGAATCCCAGCCAAGTGGTGGACGACGTCTGGACCGTTCTGAGGAACAGGCTCGACTCTGCAGGCTACACCGAGGCAACGCTGAGGAAGAGCTTCAGGGAGGATCATTCTTTCATCATAGTCGAGATCCCGGACGTCACGGACACGACCAAGGCTGAAAAGCTTCTTGGCTCGGTGGGTATCATGTACTTCGGACAGGTGCTCGATGAGAGTTCGTCCGATCCAACCACCGATCCCAGGTTGATGGACCTTGCGAGGATAAAGAAAGCACGCTGGCTTCCCTCGCGAGAAGGCAAAGCGTGGTATCTGGTGAGGGAAGAGATCATGCTCGTCAAAGATCTCAAACTCGTTTCACCGCGCATCGTCGCAGCCAGCCCTGTTCCAGAAACACGCGTTGGACGTTTTGGCTACAAAGTGACCTTCGAGCTGGCAAGTAAAGACGCCGAGATCTTCAAACGCATCACGCAACAATTGGTTGTTCCAGAATCTGCCATAGGTACGGCGGCGGCGAGAGAAAAGAGACTCGCAATCGTGCTCGATGACGTCGTTCAGTTTGCAGGTTATGTGATTTCAGTCATTCCGGACGGTAAGGCCGAAATCACTGGAAATTTCTCGCTCGAAGAGGCGAAACAGCTCGCCGCGATACTCAGAAGCGGTGCACTGCCCGCCAGATTGGAAAAAGTCTCCGCGGGATGGGTCGCACCGTTGCTCGGATCTGACATCATCAAAAGCTCGCTCATAGCTGGATTCATAGGTCTTGTCCTCGTCATGATATACATGATCGTCTTCTACGGTATCCAAGGTGTCGTGGCGGACATCGCACTCATCTACAACACTATCCTTCTACTCGGCGTGATGGCGGCTACACGTTCCATTTTGACCCTGCCCGGTATCGCCGGTATTTTCTTCACCATAGGTACAACGGTGGACGGGAACATCATCATAGCCGAGAGGATCAAAGAAGAGCTCAGAGCGGGTAAGTCCGTCAGAGCCGCGATCAGTGCGGGTTTCGAAAGAAGCTTCATCACACTCTTCGACGCGAACTTGACCACGATCATCGCTGGCCTGGTGCTCTATTACTTCGGTACAGGCACTGTGAAGGGCTTTGCGATCACTCTGATCATAGGTGTCGCTGGCAGCTTCTTTGTGAACATGGTCCTTTCGAGGTTGCTCACCGATGCTTTCCACAGCTTCATCCGTATTCCTAAGGCTGTAGAAAGGGGAGTCGAGCCATGAAAAAGATCGACGTTGTGAGCAAGAGAACGGTTTGGCTTGGTATAGCAGCCTTCTTCGTTGTGCTCTCCTTGATCTTCATCTTCACGCGCGGTTTCAACCTTGGCGTCGAGTTCGTTGGTGGAAGCGAAATCCTCGTTCGCGCCGAGGGAAACATGGTCGAGCAGGATCTGCGCCAAGCTTTGAGCGAAATTTCGTCTGACTTTGCTGCCGCACGCGTCACGAGGGTCAGGTCTGCGGGTGATCCAGCTGGGGTTGTGAAGTTCTCAGTCACCGTTTCGAAGACCTTCGATGCGGAAGAGAAATTCAAGATCGTGGAAGAGCTCGAAAAGAAACTCGAAGTTAAAGGTTTCAAAGCGGAAGTCGTATCCTTCAACGAGACAAGTGGTAGCGCCGCGGAAGAGATCAGAAGGCTCACATGGAGGGCAATCCTGATCACGTTGGTTGCGATTCTGGCTTACATAACTCTACGTTTCAACTTCATCTTTGGTGTTGGAGCCATAGCAGCCCTCACACACGATGTTTTGGTGACTTTGGGATTCTTCTCCATTTTCAAATACGAGATCAACGTTCCAGCGGTTGCCGCGCTGCTCACACTCATAGGTTACTCGTTGAACAACACGATCGTCATCTACGATAGAGTCAGAGAGAACATGAGAAAGTTCAGAGGTAAAGACATTCCTACGCTGATCAACGAGAGTGTGAGCCAAGTTTTGACCAGGACGATAAACACTTCCTTGACAACCTTCATCGTTGTTTTTGTTCTCTTGCTGTTCGCAGGTAACGCTATCAAACCGTTCGCGTTCGGCCTGAGCGTGGGTGTGATCGTGGGAACTTATTCGTCCCTCTTCGTTGCAGCTCCATTGGTGATGAGATGGGTAAAATACAGATGACCCCCAGCCCCGCTGGGGGTTTTCATAATTCCAAAGAGCTGAGGTCTCCAACGACGAACTTCATCGCTTTTGGTAGTTTCCCGTTTTGACTTATACTAACACCCTTGCCGATCAGCGATGAATCTATTCTCGCAGACAAATTGCTCAGTTTACTCTCGTCCATCAGGATGGAATTTTCCACCTCGCAGTTTTCCAGTATCACACCGTTTCCGATGGACGTGTAGGGTCCCACGTAGGAGTTCACAATCCTACAGTTTTCCCCGATCACGACAGGTCCCCTTATGAGCGAACCAGCTATGATCGATCCTTTGCCCACGCAGACTCTGCCCTGAACGGTCGTGCTCTCGTCGATCTTCCCAAAACATTCGCCATCTTCCATGGCGTCGAGTATGCGTCTGTTCGCTTCGAGTAGATCTTCAGGTTTTCCCGTATCCTTCCACCAACCCTGTATCACGTGCGCCCTCACGACGTAGCCTTTCTGGACCAAATAGCCTATGGCGTCCGTGATCTCGAGCTCTCCCCTCCACGACGGTTTGATGTTCTCTATAGCCTCAAAGACACTCTTTCTGAACAGGTAAACTCCCACAATGGCCAAATCGCTCTTCGGCTCTTTCGGTTTTTCCTCCACGTGAACGATCCTTCCATCTTCGAGCACCGCAACACCGTAAGCTCTTGGATCTTTAACCCGAGCGAGCAGAATGTAAGCTTCCGTCCTCTCTGATTCAAAGTTGTTCACCACACTCGAGATATCCTCGAACACCAAGTTGTCTCCGAGCACCAAGAGGAACGGCTCGTCTTTCAAAAATTCCCTGGAGATGTACACCGCGTGCGCTATCCCTTTGGGTTGAGGTTGAACGACGTACTCAATGTGCATGCCCAGTTGCGCCCCATCTTTCAACGTCTCTTTGAACAACGCTTCGTTCTCGGGATTCACCACGATCGCGATGTCATTCACCCCAGCCTTTTTCATGAACTCGAGCGTGTAGAAGATCACAGGCCTGTTGGCCACAGGGATCAAATGTTTCGCCGTAGTGTACGTCAACGGTCTGAGCCTTGTTCCTTTACCCGCGCAGAGAACCAAACCTTTCATCTCCAAGCCCCCTCACATGTTGATGGATAAACTGAAGGAAAATCCAACGAAAGGTTGTGAATTCCTCACGCCAAGCGTTCCACCGAAGAACACGTCTTCGAGATTGAACGCGTACACCTCTTGCGCTCGATAACTGATCGTGGCTTTCAAAGTGTTCAACGATGAGATCTCTCCGATCAACCATTTCGTACCGTTTGGCATGCTTTGTCCATGCCACGGCAGATGAGGTGTTCTGGTTCCGAAAATGACGGATTCCCATCCCAAGCCGAAAGTCCAATTTGCAAAACGGTACTCAAAATCGATCATGCAAGCTATGTTGTTCTCGCCGTACTTGTAACCGATCATGTTCTTCTCGATGGGATAGTTCGTTCCTTCGAAGAACACGTACTCGTAGGGTTTATCTACTCTGGTTCTTTCGAAAGTGAAGGCTGTCGCACCTGCCATCTCTATTGTGAGCCTCACAGGATCCTTTCGTCCTGAAAAACCTATCAAGAAGGCGATCTTGTCAGGATTTTGATAGCTTTCCGGTGAAAGGAACCTGTTCATGTTTATGTCGTCTATCAGCACTTCAGCATAAGCGCGCCACAGATCGTCGTGAAGTACCACGTACCCACCGATCATGGAGTTGTCGTCCAGCTGAGTTGAGCTCACGCCCCAAGGAGCCGAGAGGTGCCAGAACTCTTGAATTCCCGGAATAGGTATTGGGACAAAATAATAGTACGGGTCGAAGTATCTATTTAGAAACAGTACTGATTCCTCGTATCCGATCTCCAGACCTTCCAAGGGCAACAAGGATAACCTTCTGTACACCAAACCTTTCGTTGGTTTGTCCTCGGTTGAAAAAGTTCTCAAACCTGCCCAAAGGGTTTCAACGGACATCTTTTGGGTTGGATCAGTCCACGACACCCTCACCGTGGGGTATGAAAACTCTTTCTTTGAGAGGAAAAGGTTGTAAAACTCCCCCGGTCCAACCGTGTTCTTCTTCACACCCACATCAACTTCGATGCTTTCTTCTCGATACTTGAAATAACCCTCATCCCAGTACCAATAATGTCCTTTGAGAAAATCCGAATAAGGTGGCGTCACGATGTTGTCTTTTCTGAACCCACCGCTCGCGATGAATTCCGTTCCCATGAACGGCACAATGAGACGGAATTTGATCGAGTCGAAAACTTGCTCGAAATCGTACTCGAGATCCGCTTCAATCTGAAAGGTTGCGCTCAGCAGAATCGTGCAGAAAAGCAATATGACTATGAGTACTCTCACGATCTCAACCCACCCCACAAGATTATAAAACGAAGTGAAAACGAAGTGAGTGGTTTTCTACGTGAGAGTCGAGCTTTCTTGATATATGCATTGTACCCAAATTGTCTTTTTGATATAATAAACTCAGACCACTCGAGGGGGTGTGTTTATGAGGAAACTGGCGGTGTTGGTGGTAGTCTTGTTGTGTGTCTTGGTACTCGCGGGTGAAGTCAACATCTGGAGCTGGAGAAGCCAAGACGCCGAGGTGTGGAAACAAGTCGAAGAGGAACTCAGGAAGATGGGCAAGGACATCAAGATCAACTTCACGGCGTTCGTACCGACCGAATACGACGCCAAGATCGCTGTCGCGCTTCAAACAGGTACTGGACCAGACATCGTCTATTCCAGAAGACTTCCCGGCGGACGAACCCAGACGATGATCGAGAACGGGCTGTATCTACCCATCGACGAGTACGTCGACTTCTCCAACTTCTCGCAGACCATTCTGAATTCTGTGACCTTCCAGGGTAAAAAGTACGGCGTTCCCTTCGCGGTCCAGGTCGTGGGTATCTTCTACAACAAGGAGTACTTCGACAAGTTCAAACTCAAAGAACCAGAAACTTGGGACGAACTCGTTGAGATCGCCAAAACGTTGAAGAAGAACGGTATCACGCCTTTCTTCATATCAGGTAAAGACGCTTGGTCTTTGACCATGCAACACGCCATGTGCGGTGTGAGCGTCCTCGGGCCAGAGTGGATCAAGAAGCTCATCGATGGAGAAACGGACTTTCTCGATCCGAAGTTCACCGACTTGAACCGCAGGTTGAACGAACTGAAGGTTTACTACCAGGATGGTTTCTTGGCGAACTCCACCACGGACATGGACGCGGCCTTCGCATTCGGCCAGGCGGCGATGGTCTTCTACGGAATCTGGGGTTATCAGATCTGGAAGAATTTGAATCCAGACATCGAAGTGGGTTACTTCATGGTGCCACCACTCACGAAGGATCAGAAGCCTTACGCGTACGTTTACATGGATGGGGCCATAACACTCACGTCGAACGTGAAGAACCTCAAAGACTCCATCGAAGTTCTGAAGTTCTGCGCAACGCCAAAGTTTGGTACCATCTTCGCGAACATCACTTACAACATCCCCGCCGTTTCAGGGGCCGAGATACCGAAGGTTCCACTACTGGAAGAGATCGTCGATGTGTATCTGAATCATGCATCACCGTATGTCTACTGGGTTGGTTCTGTGTTCGTCACGCAGAAACCATCGCTTTACGACGACGTGCTGAGCCCGGGCATGCAGGAGATGTACGCGGGCAGGATCACGCCGGAAGAACTCTCCAAGAAGGCTCAGGAAGCCATATCTCAGTGGTACGAACCGCTGAAGAAGAGACTTGGAAAGTGAACAGGACAGGCCCCAGCCTTCGGGCTGGGGCTTTTCAAAAATGGGGTGACGTGGATGAAAGTGAAGACGAGACACGTTCTGATTTTTGTTCTTCCCGCACTGGTTCTGTACAGTCTGTTCGTCGTCTATCCTCTGTTCGACAGTTTGATGCTGAGTTTTTATTCCTGGAAAGGCGTTGGTCCAAAGATCTTCGTTGGTTTGAAAAACTTCAAAGAGATGCTCTTTGGTTCCTTTTCGAAAGAAGTCTTCAACGCCTTCTTCCATAACATCTACTTCTTCATCGTTACAGCGACGCTCGAGCTCGGGCTCGGTTTTCTCATCGCGTTTCTCCTTGCGAGCAAACTCAGAGGAGCAAAGCTCTTTCGCACCGTTGTGTACATGCCCAACATGATACCACTCGTGATCGTTGGTTTCATGTGGAATCTTTTCTTGAACCCACAGATAGGACTCGTGAACAACTTTCTCAAACTCATAGGTTTGAAAAGTCTTGCCAGACCGTGGTTGGGTGATCCATCCACAGCGCTTCTGAGTATCATCATGGTGAACGTGTGGAGGCACCTCGGTTTTTATGTTCTGGTGATCCTCGCGGCGATTCTAAACATTCCTCCAGATCTCATCGAGGCAGCTTACATCGATGGGGCGAGCAACAGGAAGATAGCTTCGAAAATCGTTTTTCCCTTGGTTCTACCCACGTTCAGAACGTTGTTGATTCTGCTTTTTATAGGAAGCTTCAACGTCTTCGACATGGTCTACGCCATGACGGGCGTTCAGGCTGGTCCCTTCAGAAAGACCGATGTGCTCGGCACCGTGTTCTACAGGACCGCGTTCGGAGGGCTGGGTAGCGCGTTCACAGACATGGGCCTTGGCGCGGCGGTTACCGTGTTTATCTTCACCATCGTGATGCCACTTTCGATTCTGTACGTGTTCTTGGTCGAAAGAAGGGAAAGAGCATGGTGAGGTTCACGAGGACTGGGACGATCTTGGCCTACATCTTCTTGACGATCTACGCTCTCATCATAATCGTACCCTTCACGATGATGGTCATGAACTCTTTCAAGTCGATGCGGGAACTCTTTCTGAAACCTTTTTCTCTTCCTTCCACCTTCAAGTTCGACAACTTCTCCAAAGCCTGGAACTTCGCGAACATCGGAGTGGGTTACAGAAACAGTTTGATCGTTGCCGGCATAACGGTGATCATCGTGGTGTTTCTTGCCAGCATGTTCGCCTACATGGTCTCAAAGTACGACTTTTCTTTCAGAAGGGGCGTGTTCCTCTACACGATGCTGGGGTTGGCTTTACCCGCAAGGCTCGCGGTGATACCCATTTTCATTCTGCTCAGGAACATGAACCTGACCAACTCGCTTACGGGACTGGTTCTGGTTTACAGTTCGATGAATCTTCCGTTTTCGATCTTCATTTTGAAGAACTTCATGGACGCCGTTCCGAACGAGCTGTGTGAAGCGGCTCGAATAGACGGTGCAAGCGTTGGCTACATCTACTACAAGCTGATTCTTCCACTCACCAAACCCGCACTCTCCATAGTTGCCATCGTGACCTTCGTCAACGTCTGGAACGATTTCTTCTTCCCGCTGATCCTCATAAACGATCGATCCAAAGCCACGATCACACTCGCCGTGTCCATGTTCTTTGGTGAGTATTCTATACAGTGGTCACTGCTGTTCGCAGGTCTCACGCTCTCCATAGCTCCAACTGTTATACTGTTCTTGGTCTTCTCTCGGTTCTTCATCGCCGGCATGACGCAGGGGGCGATCAAGTGAAGACTGTCAAACTCGGTTTGGACGTCTTTTTAGAAAAGTTCGTCGATCATTACAAGAACTTGCGCATCGGTCTAATCACCAACGCGACCGGGGTGAACGGTGAGCTGAGGAGAAACGTGGATCTCTTCATGGAAAAAGGTTTGAAACTTGTCAAACTCTTCGGACCAGAACACGGCATCTTCACAGCGGCCGCGGACGGTGCGAAGGTGCAAGATTCGATCGAACCTAAATACGGTATCATCGTGCACTCTCTCTACGGTGAAAGACTCAGACCCACCGAAGAGATGCTTTCAGGCATCGATGTGCTCATTTACGACATCCAAGATGTGGGCCTTCGTTTCTACACCTACATCTACACGATGGCTTACTGTATGGAAGAGTGTGGGAAAAACAAAATCGAGTTCGTCGTCTTGGACAGACCGAACCCACTTTCGAAAAAGATAGAAGGTCCGATGATAGAGAAAGACTTTGAGAGCTTCGTCGGAGGTTACGAACTTGCACTCAGGTACGGCTTGACGATCGGAGAGCTCGCACATTATTTGAACGAAGAATTTGATATGAACGTAGAACTCGAAGTGGTGAAGATGGAAAACTACGATCCTGAAAGCTATTTCGACGAGACTGGCCTGCTCTGGAACACACCTTCACCCAATTTACCCTCACTCGAGCACACGATTCTCTACGCAGGTTTCTGTCTTTTGGAAGGTGTGAACGTCTCTGTGGGTCGTGGCACAACGCACCCGTTCAAGTTCATAGGTGCACCTTGGATCGACTCAGAGAAATTGTACGAAGAGTTGAAGAAGTTCAACCACGAAGGTGTCGCTTTCAGAGAGAGGTTCTTCGTCCCGTTCGCCTTCAAGCTGTCGAATCAAGTGTGTCGGGGCCTTGAGTTCTTCGTCACGGACAAGAGAAGGATCAAACCTTTGCACCTTGCGATCGATCTCATCGCGTGCTTGAAAAGACTCCATCCAGAAAGTTTCCGCTGGGACAGCTACGTGCACGATGAAACCGAGAGGTACTATTTCGATCTACTCGTCGGAAGCGATTTCTACAGAAAAGCGATCGACGAGGGCGCCACGTCGAAAGATTTTGATAGAATCTGGAACGAAGAGTCATTCAAATTCTCTCAGAGAATCGAAAGGTACAGACTCTACTGAAGGAGGTTCACCGCGTGGCGCGCGTCTATTTCACCGACTTGAGCACAAACAGCAACATGAATCTGCTTCAAAAGTTTTCTCTCCTGCTCGATAAAATTGGAATAAACACTCTCGCGAAGAAGGACGAGTTCGTCGCGATAAAGCTTCATTTCGGCGAGTACGGCAATCTCGCGTTCGTAAGACCACAGTATCTCAGAGTGCTCGTGGAAAAGCTGAAGCCTTCTGGCGCGAAGATCTTTCTGACAGATGCCAACACCTTGTACGTGGGTCATCGCAGCAACGCGGTGGATCATCTTTTGAACGCGTACCTCAACGGCTTCACGATGGACGTGGTGGGTGCCCCAGTGATCATCGCCGATGGTTTGAAGGGAAACGATCAACTGATCGTGAAGGTGGATGGAAACTACGTCAAGGAAGCGAAGATAGCTTCTGCGATCGCGTTGGCCGACGTTCTGATCTTCGTCACGCACTTCAAAGGGCACGAGCAAACAGGCTTCGGTGGTGCGCTGAAGAACATCGGGATGGGTTGTGCGTCCAGACAGGGCAAGCTCGAACAGCATTCAGACTCCAAGCCGAAGATTGTCGAGAGCAAGTGCGTCGCGTGTCGAACCTGTGAAAGGTTCTGCCCTACGGGTGCGATCAGAGTTTCGAAAATCGCGAGGATCGATTATAACGTGTGCATAGGTTGTGGCCAGTGCATCGCCGTGTGCAACTATGGAGCCGTGGAGCCGAGTTGGGACAGCTCGGCGGAACTTTTGAGCAAGAAGATGGTCGAGTACGCAAAAGCTGTCTTGAAAGACAAGCGGGCGATCTTCGTAAACTTCATCGTGAACGTCTCACCCGATTGTGATTGTTGGCACGTCAACAGACCTGCGGTCGCACCTGACATCGGCATCGCGGTGAGCGATGATCCTGTGGCGATCGATCAAGCGTGCATCGATTTGGTGTTGAAAGCCACCCACCAAGATCCCTTCCTTCAGGTTCATCCCAACGTGAGTTGGGAAACTCAGCTTGCCTACGCAGAACAGATCGGACTTGGAAGTAGAAGATACGAGCTCATCGAGGTCGCTTGTCATTTGAAATGATCCCACTTGACGATCCAAGAAAGATCGGCTATCATATCAAAAAAGTTCGCACTGCAAATCAAAGGAGGGATCTCGGTGGAGAGTTTCGCGTTGCTCAACGCCACGGTTTTCGTCGGTGACGGTTCGATCCTCGAGAAGGCCGTCGTTCTGGTGGAAAAAGGTCGCATCGTGAAGGTTTCAAAGCTCGATTCAACCACCATCCCCGCCGGTTTTTCCCGCATCGATCTTGAAGGTCTCTTTCTCATGCCAGGTCTCATCGATGCGCATTTGCATCTGACAGGCATGCGTTCTGGTGATTCTGTCAAGGAACATCTCTTGGTTCCGTACGAAACGCTCGTGGCGCGCGCCGTGAAGGACTTGGAATCTCTCATCAACGCAGGTTTCACGACCATCGTGGACGCAGGTGGTTCCATCGCCGTGAATTTGAAGAAAGCCGTTCAAGAGAAAACGATCGTCGGACCGAGGATCGTCGCCGCAGGACCTTCTCTGTCTCAAACCTTCGGCCATGGAGATGCGCACTATCTACCCATCGATTATGTTGATCCAAGAATTTCGAAGTTCAAAACCCCCTTTGGTTCTTTGATCTGTGACGGTGTGGACGAGTGTCGCAAGGCTGCACGTTACGCTTTGCGTTGTGGCGCGGACTTCATCAAGATCATGTCCACTGGTGGTGTGCTGTCAGAAAAAGACAGACCCGAGCAGGTGCAGTTCACCATGGAAGAAATCCAAGCCATCGTTCAAGAAGCGAGACACGCAGGAAAGTTCGTCCATTCGCACGCACAGGGTACTGAAGGTATAAAGAACGCGTTGCTTGCTGGCGTGAAGGTCATCGCGCACGGCATATTCATCGACGAAGAGTGTTGTGAACTTGCGAAAAAATTCGACGCTATCGTTGTACCAACGCTCTCCATCGTGGAACACATCATGCGCTTTGGTAAAGAGATAGGCATACCCGAGTGGGGCTTGAAGAAGTCCGAAGAAGTTTACAGAGCTCACGTCGAGAACATAAAGTTGGCATACCAACGTGGTGTGAAACTCGCCACTGGCACCGACTTTCTCGGAGGGATCAAAGCCTTCAGACAGGGTGACAACGCGCTCGAGATACTGCTCTTCGTTGAGAAGCTCGGTATGAAGAAAGAAGAAGCCTTGGTCTGTGCAACGAAGCACGCCGCAGAAGCCGCTGGACTTTCGAAACAGGTTGGTACAATAGAAGAGGGCAAGCTCGCCGATGTGATAGTGCTGAAGAAGAATCCTTTGGAAGACGTCGAATCGCTCTTGAACGAAAAGAACGTCGTCATGGTCATGAAAGAGGGAGAGATCGTCAAAAACTTGTTGTGAGGTAAGCACGGTGCGACAACTGGAAGCCGAAAGGAAGCTTACGCTGGAAAGGGTCTTGGAAGTCTTCTTCACTATCTTGTTGATGCTACCGTTCGTGACGAGCCTCCTTCTCGGGAGGCTCGTTCAAAGTGTTGGCTACTTCCTCTACGTTCTGGCAGACAGGTTCATCGACGTCTACAGCCACGTCGTACAACAGGACTTGCCGAACGTGTTGAAAAACCTTCTGCGACTCCATTTGGTCCTTCACTCTTTCTTCGGCCATTTTCTCAAATTCTACGATTCCGTTCCACTCTGGGACAAGGCACTGCATTTCTTTGGTTCTTTCACCATCGCGTTCTTCTTCTACCACGTTCTTTGCAAAGATTCGAAGTTCTGGCGATCGCTCAGCGACAGGATGGCGCAACTTGTGTCTTTCTTGCTTGCCAACTTCGCTGGCGTGCTCTGGGAGATAGCCGAATTCATCGCGGACAAAATCTTTTCAGTCAACGCTCAACGTGGCTTGGACGACACCATGTTCGATCTGATCTTCAACGTTTTTGGAAGCTACTTTGCAGTTCGTATCGGAAGAAAATTTTTGAAGGAGAGAAGAACATGAGCCGAAGTTTGAGACAAGATGCGCTCACGATCGTTGAAGAATCGATTCGGCACGTTCTTCCAGACAACGCGGTGAAAGAGAAGTTGAAAGAGCTGAACCTTTCGCGCGTTGTGCTCGTCGCGATAGGAAAAGCCGCTTGGCGAATGGCGAAAGCTGCCAAAGAGGTTCTGAAAGAAAAGATAGAAAAAGGCATCGTCATCACCAAGTATGGCCACAGCGAAGGTGAGATCAAAGGTCTGGAAATCTACGAGGCCGGCCATCCCGTTCCAGACGAAAACACGATCAGAGCCACCGAACGTGCTCTCGAGATCGTGAAAGATCTGAGCGAAGAAGATACCGTTTTGTTCTTGATCTCTGGCGGTGGTTCTTCGCTCTTCGAAAAGCCCAAGGGTAGCGTCACCTTGAAGCAACTTCAGAATATCACCGATCAACTTTTGAAGAGCGGAGCGAACATAGGCCAGATCAACGCGGTGAGGAAGCATCTTTCCGAAGTGAAGGGTGGCAGGTTCGCGCAGAAGGTCTTCCCCGCGCGTGTGGTGTGTCTGATCCTCTCGGACGTTCTGTCCAACAGGCTCGATGTGATCGCATCGGGTCCAGCCCATCCAGACCTCAGCACGAGCGAAGATGCGCTGAAGGTGCTCGAAAAGTACAACGTGCAGGTGGATGAGAATGTTCTCAAAGAGTTGAAAGATGAAACGCCGAAAATCCTTTCGAACGTGGAAAGCTACATCGTCGCCGATTTGAAGCTCGCCTGTGAGAAAGCCGTCGAAGTTGCCGAAAGGCTTGGCTACAACACCGCGATCTTGACGACGAGCTTGGAGTGCGAAGCGAGAGAAGCAGGCTTTTTCGTCGGCTCGATCGCGAAAGAGCTGGTCCTTCACGATAGACCTGTGAAAAAACCTTGCGCGCTCGTGCTCGGTGGAGAAACCGTGGTGCGCGTCAAAGGAAAAGGAAAAGGTGGAAGAAACCAAGAGCTCGCGCTCGCCGCGGCGTTGAAGATAGACGGCCTTGACAACGTCGTGGTTTGCTCGGTGGGCACGGACGGCACCGATGGTCCCACCGACGCAGCGGGTGGCATCGTGGATGGAAAAACGGTTCAGAGGATCAAAGACGCGGGTTTCGATCCAGAAGAGTTCTTGGAAAACAACGATTCGTACAACGCTCTGAAGATCTCAAACGATCTTCTCATCACGGGTCCGACGGGCACGAACGTGAACGATCTGATCTTGATCTTGGCAAGATAAAACGTTTGACCCACTTGAACCTGTTGGTGCGTTGTGGTATCATTCAGTTGAGTGGCGGTGTAGCTCAGCTGGTCAGAGCGAGTGATTCATAATCACTATGTCGTGGGTTCGAGTCCCACCGCCGCCACCAAAACCCCCAAACGGGGGTTTTTTAATTTCTCCCATCAACATGAAAGTGGTTGTTGTATAATCTTTCTCAGTCGAAGTTTCGCAGGAGGTGGAAAGGTGAAAACGTTCATGATAATCGTTCATTCACTCATCAGCGCTGGGCTCATCTACATGGTGATCCAGCAGATGGG